>Ga0247843_1000029_pt1 | contig 288419 bp, 287 predicted proteins | sample LaCruzMarch2017__FD_192420 | JGI IMG/M metagenome (GOLD analysis project Ga0247843, IMG submission 192420) | Freshwater microbial communities from meromictic Lake La Cruz, Castile-La Mancha, Spain - LaCruzMarch2017_8m | ecosystem: Environmental > Aquatic > Freshwater > Lake | place: Spain... | reverse complement strand
TGAGCTGGGCTTGCGCGGCGGTTGGCACTTTGGCCGCATCGCGGTGCAACCAACGCTGAGCCGCTTGCAACACGCTGGCGTCCAGCTTGAGCTTGTCCGCTTCTTGCTGCATCACGGTGCGCACATTACGTGCATAGCCCGCCATCACTTCGTAGCGGTTGGCGATCAGGGCTTCCAGGGTCTTTTCATCGGCCACGGGACGAATGTCGCCGTAAGCCAAGCGCGGGGGCGTCTTTTTGACAGTCGCCAGCCCAAGGGTTTCGAGCGTGCGGATGTACAACCAGCCGATGTCGAACTCGTAAGGCTTGACCGACAACTTGGCCGATGTAGGGTAAGTGTGGTGGTTGTTGTGCAACTCTTCACCACCAATCAGGATGCCCCAAGGCGAGATGTTGGTGCTGGCGTCGTGCGCCTCAAAGTTGCGGTAACCCCAGTAGTGGGCCGCGCCGTTGATGATGCCTGCGGCCGTGATTGGGATCCAAGCCATTTGCACCGCCCAGACGGTCAGGCCAATGAAGCCAAACAAGGCCACATCGATGATCAGCATCAGGGCCACGCCTTGCCAGGAAAAGCGGGTGTACAGATTGCGCTCAATCCAGTCGTCGGGCGTGCCGTGACCGAAACGCTTCATGGTCTCGAGGTTTTTCGACTCTTTTCGGTAAAGCTCTGCACCCGTGAACAAAACGGTCTTAATGCCGTGCACATGGGGGCTGTGCGGGTCTTCGGCTTGCTCGCACTTGGCGTGGTGTTTGCGGTGAATGGCCGCCCACTCCTTGGTCACCTGGCCGGTGGTCAGCCACAGCCAAAAACGAAAGAAGTGTGAGGGGATCGCGTGCAGGTCCAAAGCGCGGTGCGCCTGGTGACGGTGCAGGAAAATGGTGACGCTGGCGATAGTGATGTGGGTCAGGGCCAAGGTGATCAGCACCATTTGCCACCAAGCCAGATCAAACAGGCCGTTGCCCATCCAATGAACCACGGCATCCAAAAAAGCCCAATCAGGCAACAACATGAGTCTGTCTTTCTACTGGCACCTGAATTCAGGCAATCCGTCAATTTTAAGTTTGCCGCCCCAAAAAGGACAGCGTTTTCGGCCGACTTCGGCCGATAAGGGTTTTAAAGTATTACTTTTTGACCCAGGCTGCGGCAAAAAACCCATCCGTGGCATGGCGATGGGGCCACAGCCTCAGGAATGTGCCGGCAGGCGGGGCATCGGGGTGGGCATCGCCCGATGGGGCCGGTGAGCACAGACTGGTGGCGTGGGGCACTTTGAGCCTGTCGAGCTCTTGCGCCAAGTTCAAGGGGACAAAGTCAGGGTTGGCTGCACTGAAAGCTTGCGCAATCAGCTCGTTTTCTTCGGGCAGCATGCTGCAGGTGGCATACACCAAGCGGCCGCCCGACTTGACCATGCGTGAGGCACTTTGCAGAATAGCTTGTTGCTTCTCGGTCAACTCCTGAATAGCTTGGGGCTTTTGCCGCCATTTCAAGTCGGGGTTGCGGCGCAAGGTGCCCAGGCCCGAGCAAGGCGCATCGACCAGCACGCGGTCGATCTTGCCCGCCAGGCGCTTGACGCGGTCATCGCGCTCATGGGCAATGGCCGCCGGGTGCACATTTGACAAGCCGCTGCGGGCCATGCGAGGTTTGAGCGCATCCAGGCGGTGGCCGGACACATCGAACGCGTACAAGCGTCCCGTGCTGCGCATTGCCGCGCCCAGCGCCAGCGTTTTGCCACCTGCACCGGCGCAAAAATCCACCACCATCTCGCCCCGGTGGGCGTCCACCAGCAAGGCCAAGAGCTGCGAGCCTTCATCTTGCACTTCGATGGCGCCTCGGGTGAATGCGTCGGTTTTTTGCAGCGCAGGCTTGCCTTGCAAGCGCAGGCCCCAAGGCGAATAAGGCGTGGGTTCGGAGGCGATGCCCGCTTGCGCGAGCTCTTTCTGAATGTCGCTGCGCTTGGTTTGCAGCACGTTCACGCGCAAGTCCAGCGTGCCGGGTTGCTGCAAATGCTCGGCCAAGTCCCAGAAATCCTCGCCCAATTGGGCCTGCAGGGCTTGCGCCATCCACTCGGGCAAATTGTGGCGGTGAGGGGCCATCAGCGCGTCAGCGGGAATCGCATCGCAAGTGGCCAGCCATTGCTTTTCGGTGTCATTGAGCGCCGAAGCCAGAAAATCGCGCGGGCCAAAAAACCCCAAAATCGCCAGCTTGCGCTCTTTGGCACCCGAGCCCGAACGGGCCAATTGCTCAAACAACAGCTTTTTGCGCAACACGGCAAAGGCGGTTTCAGCCAAGGTGGCGCGTTCGCGAGGCCCCAAGGCACGGTGTTCACGGAAATAACGGGAGACCACGGCGTCGGCGGGATGTTCAAATTGGAGAACCAGCCTGACCAAATCGGCGCAGGCGTCTAAAAGGGCTTTTGGATGCATAGGGGTGCATTGTCCCATCCCCGACCCTTGTGACAGACACACATCAGGAAAGACATGTCAGAACCACTGCCAACGATGATCGAAACGCCCAAAGGGCTCTACCAACACTACAAGGGTGGTCAATACCGCGTGCTGGGCACCGTGCGCCACAGCGAAGATTTGCAGCCCATGACGCTTTACCAGGCCTTGTATGGCGAGCAAGGCCTGTGGGTGCGCCCCGCCGCCATGTTTGCCGATGTGGCCGAATTCAACGGAAAATTTCAGCCCCGATTTGAACGCATTGGCGATTGAGCCAAAAACTCAGCGACCGCTTGCGGGTAAATCAAGTGCTCCTGAGTGAGCACCCGAGCTGCCAGTGACTCGGCGGTGTCTTTCGGCAGCACAGGCACCACGGCCTGCGCCAAGATGGCGCCATGGTCGAGCTCGGCCGTGACCTGGTGCACCGTGGTCCCTGCAAAACGGCAACCGGCATCGATCGTCCGCTGGTGGGTATTCAAGCCAGGAAAAGCGGGCAACAAAGACGGATGGATGTTGAGCAAGCGCCCGGCATAGTGCGCCACAAAGCCGGGGGTCAGGATGCGCATGAAGCCCGCCAACACCACCAAAGCGGGCGCATACCGGTCGATTTCGGCCACCAGGGCACCGTCAAACGCTTCGCGGCTGGCAAAGGTCTTGTGGTCCAGCACGGCGGTGGCGATGCCATGATCCTTGGCAAAGTCCAAACCTTGGGCATCGGCCCGGTTGCTCAGAACTGCGGCCACCCGGGCGTTCAAACGTTGGTCCCAGCGGCCCTGCTCTGCCGCACGCACGATGGCGGCCATGTTGGAGCCCGAGCCCGAAATCAGAATGACGATGTTTTTCATGAAGGGCCGGATTATCCCTGCTCACTGAAAGTCTCTTGGCTTTTGTCGCACCAAGGACAAGCCGAATCGGTCTGCGCATGATAAAAAGCACGGTCGTTTGATTTTGCTTGAACTGCACTCAAAAATACCCACCCCCAACGGAGAGATTTCCCCATGGATTTGGCATTCACCCCCGACGAACTCGCATTCCGCGACGAGATCCGCACCTGGGTCAAGGACAACTTGCCCGATGACATTTCACAAAAAGTGCACGCCGCCATGCGCCTGACGCGTGAGGACATGCAGCGCTGGGCCAAGATTTTGGGCAAAAAAGGCTGGCTGGGATGGGGTTGGCCCACGCAGTTTGGCGGCCCGGGCTGGACCGCCGTGCAAAAACATTTGTTTGAAGAAGAATGCGCCCTGGCCGGTGCCCCCCGCGTGGTGCCTTTTGGCCCGGTGATGGTGGCCCCGGTGATCATGGCTTTTGGCAATGCCGAACAGCAACAACGCTTTTTGCCCGGCATCGCCAGCGGCGAAGTCTGGTGGAGCCAGGGCTACAGCGAGCCGGGTTCAGGCTCGGACCTGGCCTCGCTGAAAACCCGCGCCGAGCGTGTGGGTGACAAATACATCGTGAATGGCCAAAAAACCTGGACCACCCTCGGCCAATACGGCGAGTGGATTTTCTGCCTGGTGCGCACCAGCACCGAAGGCAAGCCCCAAACCGGCATCTCCTTCTTGCTGATCGACATGAAGTCGCCCGGCATCACAGTGCGCCCCATCAAACTGCTCGACGGCGAATGCGAAGTCAACGAAGTCTGGTTTGACAACGTCGAAGTGCCCGCCGAGAACCTGGTGGGCGAGGAAAACAAGGGGTGGAACTACGCCAAGCACCTGCTGGCCCACGAGCGCACCAACATCGCTGACGTGAACCGTGCCAAACGCGAGCTCGAGCGCTTGAAGCGCATCGCCAAAGCCGAAGGCGTCTACGACGACCTGCGCTTCCGCGACGAAATCGCCAAGCTCGAAGTTGACATCGTGGCCCTCGAAATGCTGGTCCTGCGTGTCCTGTCGGCCGAAAAGTCCGGCAAGAACTCGCTCGACATCGCAGGCCTCTTGAAGATCAAGGGCAGCGAAATTCAACAGCGCTACACCGAGCTGATGATGCAAGCCGCAGGTCCTTTTGCACTGCCCTTCATCTTCGAAGCCATGGACGCTGGCTGGCAAGGCAACTTCCCCGGCGGTGTGGTGGCCAATGCGCCGCTGGCGGCCAACTACTTCAACATGCGCAAGACCACCATTTACGGTGGCAGCAACGAAGTGCAACGCAACATCGTCGCTCAGACAGTTCTGGGCTAAGGAGACACACATGGATTTCGATTTTTCTGACGACCAAGAACAACTGCGCGACGCGGTGCGCAAATGGGTGGACAAGGGCTATGACTTTGACCGCCGCCGCGCCATCGTCGCTGCGGGTGGTTTTGACCGCGCCGCCTACAACGAGCTGGCCGAATTGGGCCTGACGGGCTTGTATGTGAGCGAAGACAACGGCGGTATGGGCATGGGCCCGACCGAAGCCATGGTCACCATGGAAGAACTCGGGCGCGGCATCGTGCTCGAACCCCTGACCCAAACCCTGATCTGCAGCGCCACACTGCAAACCCACGCCCCTGCAGCCCTGCAAACCGCTTGGCTGCCCCGCATGGCGGCAGGCGAGGCCATCGTGGTGCTGGCGCAGCAAGAGCGCGGCGCACGTTACCAACTGAACCGTTGCGCCGCACAGGCCAGCGAATCTGGCGGCGCATGGGCCGTGAGCGGCACCAAGAGCGTGGTGGCCGTAGGCGACCAGGCCGACGCCTTCGTGGTGCCTGCCACCGTGAACGGCCAGATCGCCCTGTTTTTGGTCGAGCGCAGCGCCAGCGGCGTGAGCACCCAGGCCTACGGCACACAAGACGGCTCACGCGCCGCCGAAGTGGTGATGAGCCAAGCCCCCGCGCAGCTGATCACCCTGAACGGCCTGACCGCTTTGGAAGAGGCCGTGGACATCGGCATCGCCTGCACCTGCGCCGAAGCCGTGGGGGTGATGGACAAAACCCTGGCCATCACCGTGGACTACATGAACACCCGCAAGCAGTTCGGTGTGAACATCGCCAGCTTCCAGGCCCTGCGCCACCGCGTGGCCGACATGAAGATGCATCTGGAATTGGGCCGCTCGATGAGCTACTACGCCAGCCTGAAGGTGCACGCGCCCGCTGACGAGCGCCGCCGCGCCTTGGCGCGCGCCAAGTACCAGCTGGGCGTGTCAATGCGCTTCATCGGCCAGCAAGCGGTGCAACTGCACGGCGGCATTGCCGTCACGGACGAGTACATCGTGAGCCACTACTTCAAGAAATTGACGCAGCTGGACATGAGCTTTGGCGACACCCTGCACCAGCTGGGCGAAGTGTCAGCCCGCATGCAGGAGACGGCAGGCGTGTTCGCCTGAAGAGAACCCGGAACCCGAGCAAGACGGGAGGGCGACGCGGGTCGGGCGATGTGGCAAAGCGAAGCGCCTCTGAGCCCGAAACGCGCCGCCCTCTCGCCTAGTGGCCAAACAATCACTCGCCATCGATCTGACATTCCAAAGACAAAGGGCCCCGCAAGGGGCCCTTTGTCTTTGCTCAGATCTTCCTGTGGGTTTGTCTGTGAACTACACCGGGGAGTGGGCTCGCACCCAGTCACGCATGGCGTCATTCATTCGGGTCTGCCAGCCCTTGCCGGTAGACCGGAAAGCTTCCAGCACATCGGCATCAAAGCGGATGGTGATGCGTTCTTTGACGACCTCAGATCGTGGTCGCCCGCGTGGCTTGAGCATCGCCTGTGCGGCCTGGGTTCCAAACAGCTCGGGCAACACTTCTGATGCAGGGCGGGCGCGGGCAAAGTCTGCATCCGTCCATTCGGGGTTGTCGGAATCAACCCGTTCTGGATTTGGGCGTTTTGGCATATCTCTTGACCTCTCTCGAATTGGCCTTGCGCAGACTGATGACATGCACCTTGCCTTCGCGCGGCGTGAATACTAGGGCGTGCAAGCGCTCCCCGATGAACCCCAGCACATGAAATCGCCGCTCTCCGTAGGCTTTGCGGGTGTCTTCCTTCATCAGCGCATGGGCCCAGTCAAGCTGCTCGACAAGCTCAAACGGCAAACCACGGCTTGCCATATTGGCGGCATTTTTGGCTGGATTGAATCCAATCTTCACCATTTTATTGTATGTACATTAAATTAAGGTTACAAGTTCTTAGAAGTTCCGAATACCCTTGATGGCTCACTCCAACTCGCGCATCCGCAAGAAAGACGCAAAACGCGGCAAGCCCGAGGGCGTGCGATCGCGGTAACGGTAAGTGACCCACGCCCCCAAGGGCGGCGGGTTGCGGCGCTGGGCATCGCTCAGGCCAGATCCCAGGGCAAAACGCTGGCCCGACGGCATTTGAACCAGCAAAGCCCCGGTCATGCCCAGCAAACGCCCTTTTCCCGGCTGGTGGCCCACCACCAGACCCTCTTCGTCCTGCTCGGGTTTGTGCTTGAACAGCGCGTCGGTGCGGCCGGGCTGCCACAGGGCATCGGCGCGGTGCAGCATCAGCCCCTCGCCGCCTTGGCGCACCGTCTCCTGCAACAAAGCCTGCAAAGCGCGGGCGTCGTTCACCTCGCGCTGCGCGACCGGCATCAGCCAAGGCTGCTGCGCTTGCGCCAACGTGGTTTGCACAAAAGCCACCCGCTGCGCAAACGGGGCGGCATGACCGGGGGCGTCAAACACCAGGTACTTCACAGCCCGCCAGGCCTCGTCGTCGGGCTCGGCTTGCCGCACCACGCCAGAGAGCCGGTCAAAAGCCCCCCGCGCCGTCCACAACTCACCGTCAAGCGCGACCCGGGGCAATGCCGACAAAAACCAGGCAGGGGCTGCGATGGCGCGGCCACTGCGAAAGCGCAAAACGCGCCCATCCCAAACGGCCCTGACGCCGTCGAATTTTTCGCTGACCCAAAAACCTTGTGGGGATCGGCCAGCGGGCCAAGGCATGGCCAGCTGAACGCCGCTGTGCCCGCCGGAGTCGACGGGCTGCACGACCTGAGCGCCAACACGTGGCATCAGCCAGGGCGACAAAAGCAGCGCCGACACACTGGCGCGTCGGCTCAGGCCTGGCGTGCTTGCAAGGTACTGGCGCAAGGCCAGGGGTGGGTGAGGCATGGCGGGTCTCCCTGATGGCCCCATCACCGGATCCATGCCTTAAAGGCATGCCGATATGGGTTCTTTTGTTTTCAGGGATGGATGATGCAGCGCTTTGCTGGCCAGCGCAAGCGGCGTCGCGAGGCTGCCAGCTCAGGCCATCAATCGCGAGCTCTTGGGCACATGTGCCATCAAAAACGCCATCTGGTCACTCAAAATGCGGCGGTTGCGCAAGATGAAGTCTTCCCACAGGCTGGGCACATAGGGCGCGTAGAGCAGCGGCATGTTGGCTTGCTCTGGCGTACGGCTGCTTTTGCGGTGGTTGCAGGAGCGGCAGGCCGTGACCACGTTCATCCAATGGTCGGGCCCTTTTTGACTCACGGGAACAATGTGCTCACGGGTGAGCACCGATTCGTGAAAATGCCCGCCGCAATACGCGCAGACGTTGCGGTCGCGCACAAACAATTTTGGATTGGTCAAGCCAGAAACCAGGTCAAACGGGTTGATGCGGGGCACGCCCTGGGTGCCAATGATGCTGTTGACGGTGATGATGGATTGCTGGCCGGTGAGCGCGTTGTGCCCCCCATGGAACACGGCCAGTTGCTGGCCCGCTTCCCAACGCACCTCGTCGGCGGCGTAATGGGTTACGGCTTGCTCAAGCGTGATCCACGATTGCGGCAAGCCTTGGGCCGAGAGTTTCAAAACCTTCACAGACGCCTCCATCCAACAGTTCAAAAACCACTGACACGAAAAGTTCCGTCTCGATCGGACCTTATGCCTTGGGGTGCAAGGATGAAGGGATCGGGCTCGGTCACAATATACCCTCTTACATTGACAATACCGTGAAAGCTGGCGCTTGAGCCAGATCAGTAGCAGGACATCACAAGCGACATGAAGGTTTACCGAGGCTTCCAACATCCCGATCTGGCCCCCGCTTGCGCTTTGACCATCGGCAACTTTGACGGCGTGCACCGGGGCCACCAGGCCATGCTGGCCCTGCTGCGCAGCGAAGCGGCCCATCGGAGCGTGCCCAGCTGTGTGATGACCTTCGAACCCCACCCGCGCGACTACTTTGCCAAGGCCCTCCACCAGCCCGATTTGGCCCCAGCCCGCATCGCCACGATGCGCGACAAACTGCAAGAGCTTGAGAGCTGCGGCGTGGACCAAGTGGTGGTGGTGCCCTTTGACGCCCGGCTGGCCAGCCAATCGCCCCAAGACTTCATTGAGCAGGTGCTGGTGCGCGGCCTGGGCGTGCGCTATGTGCTGGTGGGTGACGATTTCCGCTTTGGCGCCAAGCGCGCGGGCGACTACGCCATGCTTGACACTGCCGGACAAAGTCTCGGCTTTGATGTGGCTCGCATGAACAGCTACGAGGTGCGCGGCCTGCGCGTGTCCAGCTCGGCCGTGCGCGATGCGCTCAACCGAGGCGACCTGCCCGCGGTGCAGGCCCTGCTAGGACGACCCTACAGCATCAGTGGCCATGTGGTACACGGTCGCAAATTGGGACGCGAATTGGCTGCAACAGCTCATGGCGCAGGCGACGGCTTTCGCACGCTGAATTTGCGCTTTACGCACCACAAGCCTGCCGCCAGCGGCATTTTTGTCGTCCAAGTGCATGGCCTGGCCGATCACCCATTGCGGGGCGTGGCCAATCTGGGCATCCGCCCCTCTTTGGACCCTCATGATGTCAACGGCGGGCGCGTGCTGCTGGAGACGCACGCCTTCGACTGGCCTGCCCATCTGGGGGCCGAGGGGGGCTACGGTAAAATCATCCGCGTGGACTTGCTGCATAAATTACACGACGAGCTCAAATACGACGGTCTGGACGCCCTGACAAAGGGCATTGCCAAAGACTGCGACGACGCACAAGCGTGGTTTGCGTCCCGCCATGGTGAAACCAGCCGCCAAACCACCCGCGACCGAATTTGACGCTCTGGCCCTCGTTTGCTGCCCTTCGACAGGCTCAGGGCGAACGACCTCAACGGCCCACCCCCTCTTGATCTCTCCGAACGGCTCAGCCGCTCGGGCTGAGCTTGTCGAAGCCCTCTCGACTTGACGCACCATGACAGACAAAACCCAAAACCCCGACACCCGCATCAACATGATGGACACCCCGTTTCCGATGCGCGGCGACCTGCCCAAGCGCGAGCCGGGCTGGGTGAGCGAGTGGAACGACGGCGGCCTCTACAAAAAACTGCGCGCCGCCCGCCAAGGCGCCCCGCTGTTCGTGCTGCACGACGGCCCGCCTTACGCCAACGGCAAACTGCACATCGGCCACGCACTGAACAAAGTTCTCAAAGACATGATCGTCAAGTCCAAGCAATTGGCGGGCTTTGACGCGCAATACATTCCCGGCTGGGACTGCCACGGCCTGCCGATCGAAAACGCGATCGAAAAACTGCATGGCCGCAAGCTGTCCAGAGACGACATGCAAGCCAAGAGCCGCGCCTTTGCCACCGAGCAAATCGGCCAACAGCGCGAAGACTTCAAGCGCCTGGGCGTGCTGGGCGACTGGGAGCGCCCTTACCGCACCATGGACTTCGCCAACGAAGCCGGTGAAATCCGCGCCTTTAAGCGCGTGATTGAGCGTGGCTTTGTTTACCGCGGCCTCAAACCCGTTTACTGGTGCTTTGACTGCGGCTCGTCGCTGGCCGAATTCGAGATCGAATACGCCGACAAAAAGAGCGACACGCTGGACGTGGCCTTTGAAGCCGACAACACCGCCGCACTGGCTGCCGCCTTTGGCCTGCCCAAACTGCCTGGCGAGGGCAGCAAGAAAGCATTTGCCGTCATCTGGACCACCACCGCTTGGACGATTCCCGCCAACCAAGCGCTCAACGCCCACCCCGAGTTGGAATATGCCCTGGTGGACACGCCCCGTGGCGTGCTGCTGCTGGCTGCCAGTTTGGTCGAAAAATGCCTGGAGCGCTACCAATTGCAAGGCACCGTGATCGCCACCGCAGTGGGCGAGAAGTTGCGCGGCTTGGTTTTCCGCCACCCGCTGCACGACACCGTGAGCGCTGACGAAGGTGGCCCATACAGCTACCGCCGCCCATCGCCCCTGTATCTGGCCGAGTACGTGACCGCCACCGACGGCACGGGCATCGTGCACTCGTCGCCCGCTTACGGCGTGGACGACTTCAACTCCTGTATCGCCAACGGCCTGGCCTACGACGACATCCTCAACCCGGTGCAAGGCAATGGCGTGTACGCCGAAGAGCTGCCTTTCTTCGGCGGCCAGCACATCTGGAAAGCCTGCGCCCGCGTGATCGAGGTGCTGGGCCAAAGCGACCGCCTGATGGCCACGGTGGAAATCACCCACAGCTACCCGCACTGCTGGCGTCACAAAACGCCCGTCATTTACCGCGCTGCCGCCCAATGGTTTGTGCGCATGGACGAGGGCGAGGGTGTGTTCACCCAAGACAAAGCGCCCAAGACCCTGCGCCAGCTGGCGCTCGACGCGATCGAGCAAACCCAGTTTTACCCCGAGAACGGCAAGACCCGCCTGCGCGACATGATCGCCAACCGCCCCGACTGGTGCATCTCGCGTCAGCGCAGCTGGGGCGTGCCCGTGCCGTTCTTTCTGCACAAGGACTCGGGCGAATTGCACCCCAACACCATGGCCATCCTGGACCAAGCCGCTGACATTGTTGAAAAAGGCGGTATCGAAGCCTGGAGCCGCGTGACGGTGGAAGAAATCTTGGGCGCATCCGACGCCCCCAGCTACACCAAGAGCACCGACATTCTGGAAGTCTGGTTCGACTCGGGCTCCACCTTCCAGCATGTGCTGCGCGGCAGCCACAAAGACGCTTACGGCGTGCCGCCCTTCCATGCCGAAGGTCCTGAGGCGGACCTGTATTTGGAAGGCCACGACCAGCACCGCGGTTGGTTCCACAGCTCGCTGCTGCTGGGCTGCGCCTTGTATGGCCGCGCACCTTACCGGGGCCTGCTGACTCACGGCTTTGCCACCGACGGCCAAGGCCGCAAGATGAGCAAGTCGCTGGGCAACACGGTGGACCCGCAAACCATCACCTCCAAAATGGGCGCAGAAATTGTGCGCCTGTGGGTGGCAAGCACCGACTACTCGGGCGACCTCAACATCGACGAAAAAATCCTGGCCCGCGTGGTGGACTCGTACCGCCGCATCCGCAACACACTGCGCTTCTTGATGGCCAACGTGAGCGATTTCGACCCGGCGCAGGATGCCGTGGCCGAAGACCAATTGCTCGAGATCGACCGCTTTGCGCTGGCCCGCGCCGCACAGCTGCAAGCCGATATCCGCGCTCACTTTGACGTCTACGAATTCCACCCTGTCGTCAGCAAGCTGCAAATTTATTGCTCGGAAGACCTGGGCTCGTTTTATCTGGACGTGCTCAAAGACCGCCTGTACACCACAGCGCCCAAATCCTTGGCTCGCCGCAGCGCCCAAACCGCTTTGTGGCGCATCACCCACGGCATGCTGCGCTGGATGGCGCCGTTCCTCTCGTTCACAGCCGAAGAAGCTTGGGGCACTTTCGGCACGTCGGAATCCATCTTCCTGGAAACCTTCAGCGACTTCGGCTCGGCCGATGCAGCACAAAACATCGCCCTTTTGGCCAAGTGGAGCCGCATTCGCGAGATCCGCGATCTGGTGAACAAAGACATCGAAAACCTGCGTGTAGACGGCCAAGTGGGCGCGTCGTTGCAAGCCGAGATCACCTTGACCGCGCCATCTGCTGACCACGCCCTGCTGGAAAGTTTGGGGGTGGACATCAAGTTCGTATTCATCACCTCCAAAGTGACTTTACAAGCAGACGACACCCTGGCCGTGCAAGTGAACGCCAGCCAGGCAACCAAATGCGAGCGCTGCTGGCACTACGCAGACGACGTGGGCCACAACGCCGACCACCCCACCATTTGTGGCCGCTGCGTGAGCAACCTGCATGGCCCTGGCGAAACACGCCAAGTGGCCTGAACCCGCCGCAACCACAGGACGCACACCCATGGCCAACAAATTCAAAACCAGCAACCGCCCCAGCCTGTGGGTCTGGCTGGGCATTGCCCTCTTGGTGCTGCTGATCGACCAGTTCACCAAGGTGCTGGTACTGGGCGCTTTTCAGTTGGGCGACAGCACGCCCATCACCTCGTTTTTCAATTTGGTGCGGGTGCACAACCACGGCGCGGCCTTCTCCTTCCTGGCGGGTGCGGGCGGTTGGCAGCGCTGGTTTTTCACAGGCATCGGCGTGGCAGCGGCCATCTTCATGGTCTGGATGCTGCGCTCGCACGCCGGTCAAAAACTCTTCAGCCTGGCCATTTCCCTCATCCTGGGCGGTGCCATTGGCAACGTGGTGGACCGTCTGCTGCACGGATACGTGGTCGACTTTCTCGACTTTTACTGGGGTGCTTGGCACTTCCCGGCCTTCAACGTGGCCGATGCGGGCATCAGCGTTGGCGCGGCCTTGCTGATCCTGGACGAAATATTACGGGTCCGACGCGGACGCTGAAACCTTCAATCACCACCAAGAGGGGCATGGGCTGGGTGTGATACGCACCCGGCCTATGCCCCTAACCCACAGAACCGCCATCTCGGTTATGCTCTCGCCCCTGACTCAAAAACAAGGAGACACCCCATGCCCGGCTTGTTACCCCACATTGACCCCGATGGTCTGCTCGAATTTTCGGTGGTCTACACCGACCGCGCCCTGAACCACATGTCCAAGCGTTTTGGCGGCGTGATGACCGACATCTCGCGCATGCTCAAAACCGTCTACGGTGCTCACTCGGTCGCTTTGGTCCCGGGCAGCGGCACCTTTGGCATGGAGTCGGTGGCACGCCAGTTCGCCACCCACCAACATGTCATGGTGATTCGCAATGGCTGGTTCAGCTACCGCTGGACACAAATTTTTGACATGGGCCAGATCCCCAAGAGCCACAGCGTGCTCAAGGCCCGCCGTGTCTCCGCGGGCTCCCAAGCTGCCTGGGCGCCTGCCCCGATCGAAGAAGTCAAAGCTGCCATTGCTGCAGAAAAACCTGCGCTGGTGTTTGCTCCGCACGTCGAAACGTCCGCTGGCATGATCCTGCCCGACGACTACTTGAAAGCCGTGTCCGATGCCGTTCACGCGGTGGGCGGCCTGTTTGTGCTGGACTGCATCGCCTCGGGCGCCATGTGGGTGGACATGCAAGCCACGGGGGTGGATGTGTTGATCAGCGCCCCACAAAAAGGCTGGAGCAGCTCGCCTTGCTGCGCCATGGTCATGCTGAGCGAGCGCGCCCGCCAAGCGATCGACAGCACCACCAGCACCACCTTCGCCATGGACCTGAAAAAGTGGCTGCAAGTGATGGAGACCTATGAAGGCAATGGTCACATGTACCACACCACTTTGCCCACCGATGCGCTGCAGCGCTTGCAAGAGACCATGCTGGAGACCGAGGCCTATGGTTTTGACAAAGTGCGCGACGAACAAATTGCGCTGGGTCGCCAAGTGCGCGATCTGCTGCTGACGCACGGTTTTCCCAGTGTGGCAGCACCCGGCTTTGAAGCCCCCGGCGTGGTGGTCAGCTACACCACCGACCCCGAGATCCAAAGCAGCAAGAAATTCTTGGCGCTGGGCCTGCAAACCGCCGCCGGCGTGCCCCTACAGTGCGACGAGCCTGCCGACTTCCGCACCTTCCGCATGGGCTTGTTTGGTCTGGACAAATGGCATCAAGTGCCCCGCACTTTGCAGCACCTGAGCGATGCGCTGGAGACCATCGCGGCCAAGGCCAAGCTGGCGGCCTGAGAAGTTATTTAAATTAGGAGCCCACCCCGTGGGGGATGGGCGTGGCTCACTCCCTTGAAATCCATCGCCCACAGGGTGGGCTCCTACGAAATCAGCCCAATCAACTGGCTGTTACAAAGTGATGATGGTGCAACCCGTGGTCTTGCGTGCTTCCAGCGCGGTGTGGGCGTCTTGGATGCTGGCCAACGGGAAAGTTTGCTCGATGTGGATCTTGACCTTGCCGCTGGTCACGGCCTCGAACAAATCGTCGGCCATTTCCTGCGTGTTTTCACGCGTGGTGATGTGGCTGAAAAGGGTCTGTCTGGTCACATAGATGGAGCCCTTGTTACCCAGCATTCCAGGCGCAAACGGGGGCACAGGACCGGAGGCATTGCCAAAGCTGGCCAGCAGTCCAAACGGTGCCAGGCAGTCGAGTGACTTGTCCCAAGTGTCTTTGCCCACCGAGTCGTAAACCACCTTCACGCCTTTGCCGCCGGTGATTTCTTTGACCTTGACCTGGAAATCATCGGTGGAGTAGTTGATGCAGAACTCCGCGCCATTGGCCAGGGCCAAAGCGCACTTGGCATCGCTGCCAGCCGTGCCGATCAAGCGAAGGCCCAAGGCCTTGGCCCACTGGCAAGCGATCAGGCCCACACCACCGGCTGCGGCGTGGAAAAGTACGAAGTCACCGGCCTTCAGGCCACCTTGGGGCTGTGTGCGCTTGAGCAGGTACTGCGCCGTCAAGCCCTTGAGCATCATGGCAGCGCCGGTCTCAAAGGAGATCGCATCGGGCAATTTGCACACGCACTTGGCGGGCATCACGCGCACTTCGCAGTAGCTACCGGGAGGCTGGCTGGCATAGGCAGCGCGGTCGCCCACCTTGAGGTGCGTCACGCCCTCGCCCACGGCTTCGACCACGCCCGAGCCTTCCATGCCCAATTTGAGCGGCATGGGCAGCTGGTACAGGCCGCTGCGCTGGTACACGTCAATGAAGTTCAGGCCGATGGCCTTGTGGCGGATACGGATCTCACCGGGGCCGGGTTCGCCCACGGCGACATCCACCAGTTTCATAACTTCGGGACCACCGTGTTGGTCAATCTGGACTGCAAGGCTCATGGAAATCTCCTGTGGGTATGATATTTTGGAACCTGCCACTTTGCCACGAATCTTGTCCCCCAGCCGGGAACAGGGACGGTGGCGGGACAGTTTGGCGACAGCGGGAAAACCCGAGTGCCGCTACATTGCCGCATGACCCAAAAACTCTCGCCTGTGACCGCTTTGCTGCTGACGGTCCCACCTTTGCTGTGGGCGGGCAATGCCGTGGTGGGTCGTCTGGTCAGCGATTTGGTGCCGCCCATCACGCTCAACTTTTTACGTTGGGCCGTGGCCTTGTTCATTTTGTTGCCACTGGCGGGCTGGGTTTTGCGGCGCAGCAGCGGAATGTGGCAGCACTGGCGGCGTTTTGCCCTGCTCAGTTTGCTGGGCGTGGGCTGCTACAACGCGCTGCAATACCTGGCGCTGCAAACCTCCACCCCGCTGAATGTGACCTTGGTGGCGGCCAGTGGCCCGGTCTGGATGCTGGGCATTGGGGCGCTGTTTTTTCAGGCGCCGGTGCGGCGCGCCCAGGTGTATGGGGCGGTGCTCTCGATTCTTGGCGTGCTGGTGGTGTTGTCGCGGGGCGACTGGGCACAGCTCATGGCGGTGCGTTTGGTGGTGGGCGATTTGTTCATCTTATTGGCCACCGCTTGTTGGTCTTGGTACAGCTGGTTGCTCAGCAGACGTGACGAGCCCGAAGCCATCCGCAACGACTGGGCAGCCTTTTTGCTTGCGCAGGTGGTGTTCGGTCTGGCCTGGTCGGGCTTGTTTGCGGGCATGGAATGGGGCTTGACCGATGCCCACATCCGCTGGGGCTGGCCCCTGATCGCTGCGCTGGCCTTTGTGGCCGTGGGCCCGGCGGTGCTGGCCTACCGCTGCTGGGGCCTGGGCATCCAAAGGGCGGGGCCTGCGGTGGCTGGCTTTTTTGCCAACCTCACCCCGCTGTTTGCGGCCATCTTCTCAGCCGCCTTTTTGGGCGAGCTGCCGCAGCTGTACCACGTGGCAGCGTTCGCGCTGATTGTGGGTGGGATTGTGGTGTCGGCCAGGCAGTAAGCCAAGGGGTGTGCAATGTGGCATCAAAGTGTTCTGAAGTTGATTCTGGCTGCAATCACGGGCTACCATTTTGCAAAAGACTTTTTTGCTGCGACAGGCACCTTTCGCGGTGCATCGGAGGATGAGGCTTAAGGCCCCAACGCGTTCACTGCGCTGACTCTTTCAACTTGAGAAGCCGTGACAACCGATAAGAAATGCCCCTTTCATGGAAATTCTGGACATTCCAGGCGCTGTCTTAGTTTTTTCCTTCAAAATAATAGGAATGACGTTTTATTGAATGTTTCTCAGCAGTGGCTTTGCGGCGTTTGAATGGGCGAACTGAACTTATTGCAAAAACGCGAGCTGAACGATGAACAAACAACACAAAATCGTCATAGTGGGTGGCGGCGCTGGGGGACTGGAACTCGCAACCCGGCTGGGACATGCCTATGGCCGAAACCAGCGTGCAGTTGTCACCCTGGTCGATAAAAACCGCACGCACATTTGGAAACCCAAGCTGCATGAAATCGCATCGGGCAGCATGGACCTAGGCGACCACGAAGTGGATTACATGGCCCAAGCCCATTGGCATCACTTTACTTTTCGCATTGGTGAACTCGCGGGGCTTGACCGGTCTCATAAAACCATTGAACTTGCGCCTTATTTGGACGAGGATGGCATCGCCGTCACACCCACTCAGCGCATCAACTACGACACGCTGGTGATTTGCATCGGCAGCTTGAGCAATGACTTTGGCACCCAGGGCGTCAAAGAGTACGCGCTGAAGTTGGAAACACAACACGACGCCAAGTCATTCCATTCCAAGATGGTCAATGCGTGCATCCGCGCGCACCACCAATCAGAAGTCATCCACAAACGTCAATTGCATGTGGCCATCATCGGCGCGGGTGCCACGGGCGTCGAGTTGGCCGCAGAGCTGCACCGCACCACGCGCGAGGTGGTGGCGTTTGGCTTGGACCGCATTGACGTGGACAAGGACATCAAAGTCAGCTTGATCGAGGCGGCCGACCGAATATTGCCGGCTTTGCAGCCACGCATGTCTCAAGCCACAGAGAAACTCCTCTCCCATTTGGGTGTCCAAGTACTCACCAGTTCCAAGGTGATGGAAGTCACGCCCACCGGCATTCGCTTGGCCGATGGACGCGAGATCGAATCTGAATTGGTAGTGTGGGCCGCAGGCGTGAAAGCACCTGATTTTTTGAAAGACTTCAGCGGTCTTGAAACCAACCGCATCAACCAGTTGGTCGTCTTCGATACGCTGCAAACCACGCGCGACCCCGATGTTTTTGCGTTGGGTGACTGCGCCGCTTGCCCCTGCTCTGATGCCGATGGCGGCCGGGCTGGCTTTGTGCCCCCGCGTGCGCAAGCAGCGCATCAGCAGGCCACGCACATGTTTCAGCAAATCAAACGCCGCATGGCCCATCAGCCTTTGAAAGCCTACCGCTACAAAGACTTTGGCTCACTGGTGTCGCTGGGCAAGTTCACAACGGTAGGCAACATGATGGGCGGCTTGACAGGCAAGAGTCTGATGATCGAAGGCTACTTTGCCAAGCTCATGTACCTGTCTTTGTACAAATTGCATGAGCTGGCCATTCACGGCCTCATCAAAACCACACTCTTTACCCTGTCGCGCTTGATCACCAAACAAACCAACCCGACGGTGAAGCTGCATTGAGCCCACCTGACCTGCATCAATACGTGCCCGGATAAGCCCCACCGTCGGCCAACACGTTTTGGCCGGTCATGTACGCCGCATGCTGGCTGCACAAAAAGGCGCAAATCGCTCCAAACTCTTGCGGGTTGCCGTAGCGACCAGCGGGAATTTGCGCTTGCTGGATCACGCGCAGCTCTTCCACCGTCTTGCCCGCTTTTTGCGCCATGGCTGGCAAAGTCGAGCGGATGCGGTCGGTGTCGAATTTGCCGGGCAATAAGTTGTTGATGGTCACGCCCTGCCCCGCGATTTTGCTGCGCGATGTGCCGGCCACAAAACCGGTCAGGCCGCTGCGGGCGCCATTGGACAGGCCCAGCACATCGATGGGCGATTTCACCGAGCTGGAGGTGATGTTGACGATGCGGCCAAAGCCGCGCGCGGCCATGCGGTCCACGGTGGCCTTGATGAGTTCAATGGGCGTGAGCATGTTGGCGTCAATGGCCTTGATCCAGGCGTCACGGTCCCAGTCACGGAAATCGCCAGGGGGCGGGCCGCCGGCATTGGTGACCACGATGTCGTAATCTTTGCCGGGGCCACCGGGCACGTTCCAGATGGCTTCGCGCCCGGCTTCGGTGGTGATGTCTTGCGCCAAAGCGATCAATTTCACCTTGCCGCCTGTTTCGGCGCGCAAGTCTTCCACAGCCTTGTTTAGCACCTCGGCACCGCGTGCCACCATGACCACGTTCACGCCGTCGAGCGCCAAGGCCCGTGCGCAACCCCAGCCCAAGCCTTTGCTCGCGCCACCCACCAATGCCCATTTGCCTGCAATGCCCAAGTCCATGTCAATCTCCTAAAGTTGATGCGATGTGGCCCTTTGGCCGCATCACGATGTACGGCCCCATGGCCGCTCTACGTGGCACGGCCCACCGGCCGCGTGACCCAAAACACACCGCTCAAAACCAGAGCGGTTCCCGCGATGACCCATGCGTTAAAAGGTTCGCCCAAAATCCACACGCCCATCAGCAAGGTGGACATGGGACCGATCATGCCGGTTTGCGCCGTCAGGCCAGGTCCGATGCGCTCAATGGCCATCATGACCAGCAGCACCGGCAAAGCCGTACACGCCACCGCATTGAGCAGCGACAGCCAAAGCACCTGTTCGTGCACATGCGACACATCCAAAGGCCTGAGCAAGGCAAATTGAAGCAGGCAAAAACCACAAGCGGCCGTGCTGGCCCAACCCGCCAAGCGCAAAGAGCCCAGACGCTTGACCAGCTGGCCGCTGCAGGTCAGGTACACCGCGTAGGTCACGGCGCTCAAAAACACCAAGAGCGCGCCCAAAGCGGCATTCGTGCCCGCCAGACTCAGCTCGTGTCCAAACACCACCAACACACCCGAGTAGCTGATGGCCATGGCCACCGCTTGCCGTTGTGCAATGCGCTTTTTGTAAAGAAACCAACCCAGCACCAGCACCAGCGTGGGGTTGAGGTAAAGGATCAATCGCTCGAGCGAAGCGCTGATGTACTCCAGCCCCCAGAAATCCAGAAAGCTCGACAGGTAATAACCACAAAACCCCAAACCCAGCACCCCCAGCCAATCCTGCCGCTCCAGGGGCGCTTTGTCCCGGCCTGCCCACCAGGCCATCAGCGCAAACATGGGCAGCGCCATCAGCATGCGCAGCATGAGCAAGGTCACGGCGTCCACGCCATAGCGGTAAGCCAGCTTGACGATGATGGCTTTGCCGCTGAAGGCGATCGAGCCTGCAGCGGCCAGCAAAAGACCTGCGGTGAGTTGCGACGGGGGATTGCCCGACATCAAAAGCCGACAGCTTGGCCGTCACGGCGCGGGTCGCTGGCGGCTTGGTAGCCCTCTACAGCGGGATCGCCCATGCGCCAAATGAACTGGCCTGCGCCAAAGTCCTGGTAAGAATCGTTGATGACGTCCAACTGATGGCCGCGTGCGATCAACTCTTGCACGGTCTGGCCATTCATCGCGGCTTCGACGTTGATGTTCAGGCCCGTGTTGAAGCGCCAGCGCGGTGCATCGCAGGCGGTTTGTGGGTTCTGGGCGTAGTCGAGCATGCGCACCAGGGTTTGCATGTGGCCCTGAGGTTGCATGTTGCCGCCCATCACGCCGTAGCTCATCACAGGCTGACCGTCTTTGGTGAGGAAAGCCGGGATGATGGTCTGAAACGGCCGCTTGCCGGGCAGGACTAGGTTGGCGGGGTTGGGGCCCTGCAAGTCGGTGCTGAAACCATGGCCCCGGTTTTGCAGGCTGATGCCATAAGTGGGCTCGACCACGCCCGAGCCAAAACCCATGTAGTTGCTCTGGATGAAGCTGATCATCATGCCGTTTTCATCGGCGGCCGTCAGGTAAATCGTGCCACCCTTGACCGGGTTGCCCGCCTTGAAGTCTTGCGCCTTTTTCATGTCAATCAGTTTGGCGCGGCTGGCCAGATAGGCCGGGTCCAGCATCTGCTCAGGTGGCAACTCCATGAAGCGCGGGTCGGCCACATAACGGTACACGTCGGCAAAGGCCAACTTCATGGCTTCGATCTGCAGATGCTGCGAATCGGCGCTGTCCACCTTGTGGCTGGCCAGGTCAAAGTTGGACAAAATGCCCAAAGCGATCAATGCGGCAATGCCTTGGCCGTTGGGTGGGATCTCGTGCAGGGTGTAGCCCCGGTAGTCTTGCGCCATGGGCTTGACCCACTCGGGCTTGTAATCGGCCAGGTCTTTGGCGGTGATGCTGCCGCCGTTGTTCTTGGCAAACTTTTCAATGGCTTCGGCAATTTCGCCGCCATACAGTGCCTGGCCTTTGGTGGCAGCAATGGCCCTGAGGCCACGCGCTGCGTTTTTGAACTGAAACAACTCGCCCACCTGCGGCGCACGTCCCCAGGGCAAAAAGCTCTGCGCAAATCCCGGTTCCGACTGCAGCTCGGGCGTGGCAGCTTCCCATTTTTGCTGCACCACCACCGGAATCAAATAACCGCGCTCGGCCACCTCGATCGCAGGCTCCAGCAAATCGGCGAAGGGCAGCTTGCCAAAACGCTCACTCAAGGCCACCCAGCCCGCGACCGCGCCGGGCACGCTGACCGAGTCAAAGCCGCGCTTGGGCGGTGTTTTGGCATCGGCCCCGTACTTGAGGTGGAAGTAATCGGGCGTCCAGGTGGCCGGGGCAGGGCCGGAAGCGTTCAGGCCATGCAGCGCTTTGCCGTCCCAAAGGATGGCAAAGGCGTCGGAGCCCAGGCCATTGCTGACCGGCTCGGTCAAGGTGATGACGGCCGCAGCGGCAATGGCCGCGTCGACCGCATTGCCGCCCTTGAGCATCATGCGCAGGCCTGCCTGCGCAGCCAGGGGGTGCGAAGTGGACACGATGTTGCGTGCAAACAGCGGCAGGCGGGTGCTGGTGTAGGGGAATTGGTAGTCGAAGTTCATGTCAGTCCAATGTGATTTTTCGCTCGGTGATGATTTTTTTCCATTTGGCCGATTCACTGGCCAGCATGGTGGTGAACTGGGCGGGCGTGCCGCCCACCGGCTCGATGCCAAAGCGCTGGAGCTTGTCCATCACCTCAGGGTCTTGCAGCACCTGGTTGGCTGCGGTGTTGACACGACTGACCACCTCGGGCGGCAAGCCTTTGGGGCCAAACAAACCGAACCAGGTGTTGGACTCGTAGCCGGGCAAGACATCGGCGATGGCGGGGATGCCCGGTGCGAGCGCCGTGGGCTTGAGGGTGGTCACGCCCAGGGCACGCAAGCGGCCGTCGCGCACATGCGGCATGCCCGTGGGCAGGCTGTCAAACAGCACGTCCACTTTGCCCGTGATCAGATCGGGGATGGCCAGCGCCGTGCCTTTGTACGGAATGTGCACCACAAACACATCGGCCTGCGCCTTGAACAGCTCGGCCGACAACTGCACGATGGTGCCGTTGCCACTTGAGGCGTAGTTCAAGCGGCCGGGGTTCTTTTTGGCGTAGTCGATCCATTCTTTGACGGTTTTGGCGGGCGAATTGTTGGGCACCAACATGATGCTGGGCGCATTGCCCAGCTGGCCAATGGGCGTGAAGTCACGCACTGCGTCGTAGGGCATGCGCGGGTTCAGGTTGGGGCCAATCGAGTGTGTGCTGGAGGTCGATAGCAGCAAAGTGTAGCCGTCGGGTGTGGCCTTGGCTGCCAGGTCCGAGCCCAAGGTGCCGCCTGCGCCCGGGCGGTTTTCAACCACCACAGTTTGGCCCAGTTTTTCGCTGATTTTTTGGGACAAGGTGCGGGCAAACAGATCGGTCGCGCCACCGGCTGGAAAGGGCACGATCAGGCGCACGGCTTTGCTGGGGTAGCTCTGCGCCTGGGCCAGACCCAAGCTGGCCACGGCCAAGGTGGCGGCGCACAGGCCACGCAAGAGTTGTCTTTTTTTCATGGTGATGTTCCTCAACCCAAGTCAGGCGCAAAAATCAAGAAATGATTGTCTCAGAGGCCTTGCGCCGCTGCAGCACCCAAGTGACAAGACCCAGGTCTCCACCAGAAAGAAGGCCAAAAAAAGACAACGGCCTCCGAGGAGGCCGTTGCAACAGAGCATCAAAGTCTTGTCACTCTTCCACAAAAGCCTCTTGGCGCTTGGACTTGATGGAAGGCAAAGTCACAATGATCAAGAGCAGCAACGCCACAGCCAGCAAACTGGCCGACAAGGGGCGTGTCACGAACACGCTCCAGTCACCGCGCGACAAGAGCATGGCGCGGCGCAGGTTTTCTTCCATCATCGGGCCCAAGATGAAGCCCAGCAACAAAGGTGCAGGTTCCATGCCCAGCTTGATGAAGCCGTAACCAATCACGCCAAACACGGCCACCATCCAGATGTCGAAGGTGTTGTTGTTGGTCGAATACACCCCAATCGCGCAGAACAGCACTATAGCCGGGAACAACCAGCGGTAAGGCACCGACAGCAACTTGATCCAAATGCCGATCAAGGGCAGGTTCAAGATGATGAGCATGGCGTTGCCGATCCACATCGACGCGATCAGGCCCCAGAACAACTCGGGGTTGCTGGTCATGACCTGAGGGCCGGGCTGGATGTTGTGGATCGTCATCGCACCGACCATCAAAGCCATCACGGCATTGGGTGGAATCCCCAGGGTCAGCAAAGGAATGAACGAGGTTTGCGAAGCGGCATTGTTAGCCGACTCAGGCGCAGCCACACCGCGGATGTTGCCTTGGCCAAAAGGCACTTCACAAGGAGCGAGCTTGGTTTTCTTCTCGATGGTGTAAGCCGCAAAAGCCGCAAGCAATGCACCGCCACCTGGCAAGATGCCCAAAGACGAACCCAAAGCGGTGCCGCGCAACACAGCAGGTGCCATGTTCTTGAAATCTTGTGCCGTGGGCATCAAGCCTGTCACTTTGGCCGTGAAGACTTCACGTTCTTCTTCGGGCTTGGACAGGTTGGAGATGATCTCGCCATAACCGAACACGCCCATGGCGATCACGATGAAGCCCACACCGTCGGTCAATTCCGGAATATCGAAGCTGAAGCGCGCCACGCCCGAATTCACGTCGGTGCCAATCAGGCCCATCAACAAGCCCAACACGATCATGCCGACCGCTTTGATGAGCGAGCCTGAGGCCAAGACCACCGCGCCGATCAAACCCAACACCATCAGCGAGAAGTATTCGGCAGGACCGAACTTGAAGGCCACTTCGGTCAGCGGCGCCGCAAAAGCGGCCAAGATCAAGGTGCCCACACAACCGGCAAAGAAAGAGCCCAAACCGGCCGCCGCCAAAGCGGGGCCTGCGCGGCCTTTTCGGGCCATTTGGTAGCCGTCGATCATCGTCACGACCGACGAAGCTTCTCCGGGTAAGTTGACCAAAATCGCGGTGGTCGAGCCACCGTATTGGGCACCGTAATAAATACCGGCCAACATGATCAAAGCCGCAATGGGCGGCAGTGCGTAAGTGGCTGGCAGCAGCATGGCGATGGTGGCCACAGGACCCACACCCGGCAACACACCGATCAAAGTGCCCAGCAAACAGCCAATGAACGCGTACAGCAGGTTTTGAAAGGTGAAAGCCACCCCAAAACCGAGCGCGAGGTTGTCAAACAGTTCCATGAATTTCTCTCCTCAACCGGTGATGAATGTGGGCCAGACGGGAAACTGCAAATTCAACAGCTTCACAAATGCGCCGTAACTGCCGATGGACAGGATGGTGGCCAGAATCAGCACTTCTTTGAGCTTGAAAACGTCTCCCGCCAGGCTGACCACCAAGGTCGTGCCAAAAATCGCCACGATCAAACCCATGGCCGGTACGCCGAAGCGGGGCAAGCCCCCCAGCAAAATACCGAACAACACGTTGCCGGCGATGATGAAGAGCAAAGGCTTCCAAGCCCATGAACCAATCTTGTCGCCGTCTTGGGTTTCCATCGTCAAGGACTTGAACATGACGAAGGCCCCGATGATGGCCAGCAAGATGCCCAGCAGCAACGGGAAGTAGCCCGGCCCCATGCGGGCACCGGTGCCCACGTTGTAGCTGGTGGCGCCATAGGCAAAGGCTGCACCAGTGACGGTGTAGAACAGCCCTGCGAAAAAGTCTTTCTGACTTTTGATGTTCACGAGATATCTCCTCTGTTTTGAGTTGTGCTGATTTTGCGTGAAACTGACGTCTTTGAGGATGTGGGTTACACCTATGTCCCCGGGGTGACGAAGCCATGGTTAACCCTGATGCAAACCCCGTAAAAGCATGGAAGCAGGCGAGGCATTCAGTGGGTCAGGGGCTTGAAGACCTTGAGCCATTTCGGTGCGGGCAGGCCCCATTTTTCTTCAATGGCAATGGCGGTTTGCTCCAGTGCATCGCGCGATGGACGGCTGGCGGTTCGCTGCGCCAGCACGATGGCGTTGCCCTCGCGCGTGGGCTTGAATACCCACACCGCATCTTCGCCAAAGGCGGCGCATATCTTTTCCACACTCTCGGCATAACTCGACGAGCGGCCAAACAGGTTGACCGTCATGCAGCCTTGCTGGGTCAGCAGTTCGCGGCAGTGGCGGTAAAAATCGGGCGTGTCCAACACCGGCGCGGCGGCCTCTTCGTCGTACAGATCCACCTGCAGCGCATCCACGGTGCCGCGCCATTCGTCCTTCTGGATTTCCAGCGACGCGTCGGCCAGCACCACGCGCAAGCGCTCATCGTCAGGCGGCAGGCGAAACCAACCTCGGCAAGCGTGCAGCACGCCGGGGTTCAGCTCCACAGCGGTGCAGGCCATCTTGAGTTTTTTGTGGCAAAACTTGGTGATGGTGCCCGCGCCCAGTCCCAACTGCATGGCGTGCGCCCCCTTGACTTCGACCGGCGGCAAAAACAGCAACCACGCGAACATGCGCTGCACATATTCCAGCTCGATGTCGTAGGGCCGGTCCAGAAACATCGAACCCTGAATCCACTCGGTGCCCAGGTGCAGGTAACGGATCTCGCCGTCTTCGGAAAAATTGACTTCAGGCAGTTCGATGGGTTTTTTTCGGGTCATGGGGCTTGATGGTACAGAGCGGCCAGTTGGGGCAACACGCGGCAGGCATTGGCGCTGGTGACTGCTGCCAGATCGGTGAACGGCAGGCACCGCAACCCGGCCAGCACCTGGGCGATGCGGGGCAACTCGGCCGGGCTGTTGCGGCCCTGTGCTGCACCCAGCGCCCGCTGCTCGGCGGTTTGGTAGAGCCACTGCGGCGGAATGTCGGGCGCGTCGGTCTCCAGTACCAGTGCGCTCAGTGGCAACTCGCAGGCCAGGCGGCGCAGCTGCAACGAGCGTTCGTACGTCAAGGTGCCACCAAAGCCCAGCGCAAAGCCCATGTCCACAAAAGCCTGCGCCTGCTGGGTGCTGCCATTGAAGGCGTGGGCAATGCCTGAGACCACCGGGCTCTGGCGCAAGCCTTTGAGCAAGAGATCGGCTGAGCGGCGCAAATGCAGAATCACGGGCAGGCCGTGTTGTTGGGCCAGCTTCAGTTGCGCGGTGTAAAAGAACCATTGGCGCTCGCGCATCTCAGGCGTGCACAACTCAGGCACAAAAAAGTCCAGTCCGATTTCACCGACCGCCACCAAGCACGGGTCAGCGCGGCGTTCGGTCAAGGCCAGGTCCAGCGCCAGCAAGTCAGCCTCTTGGGCCTTCGGCACATACAGCGGGTGAATGCCCAATGCGTAAGCGTCGCCATGCCGCTCGGCCAGCCGCGCCACCTCGGCCCAGTGAGGGGCGTGCACCGCCGGGATCACGCAACGCGCCACGCCGGCTTGGCGGGCCGCTTGGCGCACCGCGTCGCGGTCGGCATCAAACTCGGCCGCGTCCAGGTGGCAGTGCGTGTCGATCCACATGGCGTTGCAAACCGATCAAGCAGGCGCTTGCAACACGCCCTTGACCAAATGCAATTGCCGGTCACAACGCGACGCCAAGGCGGGGTCGTGCGTGACCACCACGAAAGCGGTGCCACGTTCGCGGGCCAGTTGCAGCATCAGCTCAAACACGCCGTCGGCGGTTTCGCGGTCAAGGTTGCCGGTGGGTTCATCGGCCAAAACACAGGCCGGGTCGTTCACCAAAGCGCGGGCCAGGGCCACACGCTGGCGCTCACCGCCCGACAACTCCGATGGCCGGTGGTGCACGCGCTCACCCAAACCCACGCGCTGCAACCAGCCCGTGGCCACAGCGGCAGCTTCAGCGCGGTCTTGCCGCCGAATCCACAGCGGCATGGCCACGTTGTCCAGCGCGCTGAACTCGGGCAGCAAATGGTGGAACTGGTAGACAAAGCCCAAATAACGGTTGCGCCACTGGCCTTGCTCGGCCGCGCTCAAGGCCGACAACAACTGGCCTTTGAGCTGCACCGAGCCCTGGGTCGGAGCATCGAGGCCACCGAGCAAATGCAGCAAGGTGCTCTTGCCCGAGCCGGAAGCGCCCACGATGGCCAAGGTCTCCCCGGCCTGCACCTGCAGGTCCACGCCTTGCAGGACCGTCACGTCCAAGCGACCTTCGGTGAAGCGCTTGGTCAGGCCCTGGGCCTGCAGCACTGCGCCCACGTTTTTCGTGTCATTCATAACGCAGTGCCTCCGCCGGGTTGACCTGGCTGGCGCGCCAGCTGGGGTAGAGCGTGGCCACAAAAGCCAGCACCAGGGAGATGATGGCCACAGGCCAGATGTCACTGGCCAGCGGCTCGCTGGGCATGCGGCTGATCAGGTAAATGTCGCGCGGCAAAAAGCTGGCGTTGAACAAGGTTTCCAGAGCGGGCACGATTACATCGATGTTGAAAGCCACCAACAGACCCAAGAGCAATCCGCTCATCGTGCCGATCACGCCCACCGTGGCGCCCTGCACCACAAAAATGCCCATGATGCTGCGCGGGCTGGCCCCCAGTGTGCGCAAGATGGCGATGTCGGCACGCTTGTCGGTCACCGTCATCACCAAGGTGCTGACCAAATTGAAAGCGGCCACTGCCACGATGAGCGTGAGGATGATGAACATCATGGTTTTCTCGACCTGCACGGCCGCGAACCAGGTTTTGTTTTGCTGCGTCCAGTCGCGCACAAAAAACTGCGGCCCTAAATCCAGCTGCAGGTCACGCGCCACCTCCCGCGCCTGGTGCAAATCGCGCAGCTTCAGGCGCACGCCGCTGGGGCCATCCAGACGGAACATGCGGGCCGCGTCCTCAACGTGCATCAACGCCAACGCCGAGTCGTATTCATAGTGCCCCGAAGAAAACGTGCCCACAACGCCCATTTGCTTCATGCGCGGCAACACGCCCGCAGGGGTCACTTGGCCCGATGGCGAGACCAGCGTCACCGGATCGCCGCTTTGCAAATACAGGTTGTTGGCCAGATCGAGACCCAGCACCAGGCTGAACTCCCCCGGCTGCAGGCGCTGCAGCACGCCAGCTTGCGTGTCGTTCGACAGATCGCTGACTTCGGGCTCTAGCGCCGGGTCGATGCCGCGCACCAGCACGCCCTTCATGTCCTCGCCCCGCGCCAGCAAAGCCTGCGCGGTGATGAAGGGCGCAGCGCCCAGCACCTGAGGGTGCGCCTTCAGGCGGGCCAGCAAGGCGGGCAAATCGGATACGGCCGCACCGTCGGCGGCATAGACTTCGATGTGCGAGACCACGCCCAACATGCGGTCGCGCACCTCTTTTTGAAAGCCGTTCATCACGCTCAGCACGATGATGAGCGCGGCCACGCCCAGGCCAATGCCCATCATGGACACGCCCGAAATGAAGGAAATGAAGCCGTTTCGCCGCGTGGCACGGCCTGCACGCGTGTAGCGCCAACCCAGCGCCAGCTCGTAGGGGATGTTTTTGAAAAAAGACATAGCCCGCTATTGTGACCAATCGACCGCGCCCTATAAAAAGGCAGGCCCACTGTCCCTCATGGTCTCTTCGGTTTTTTGGAGGTGGCAGTCGTTGTGCCTTTGAATCTGAACGCCTGAATACGTTGGTCTTTGTGTTTGTCCATAATGACTTATTCCATGCCTGAAAGGTTCCCCTGATGAACGCCAATGAACGTGACCAGCTGCAGCAATTTTTGAGCGCTTTGCGCCAGACACGTGCCGACCCCAAAGACCCTACTGCGGATGGCCTCATCAGCGATGCGTTCAGGGCGCAAACCGACGCCCCTTATTTGCTGGTGCAGCGGGCCATGGGTTTGGGCATGGCGCTGGATGCGGCGCAATCCCGCATTGAGCAACTGGAAGCGCAAAACGCGCAACAGTTGGCGCAGCTGGCCCAATGGCGAGCGACCCAAGCCACTCCAGCACCCGCGCCAGCCTCCAATGGTTCTTGGATGTCGGGCGCGCAGGCTTGGGGCCGTGGGCCAGAAACACCTGCGCCAGCCATGCCAGTCCACACGTCCACGGCCCAATTCTCTTCAAACCCACCTGTAGGAACGCGCCCAGCAACCATGCCTGCGCAGGCCCCCACGAGCGCCTGGGGTGGCGGCATGATGGCCCAAGTGGCCACCACCGCAGCGGGCGTGGTGGCAGGCGGCTTGTTGTTTCAGGGCGTGCAAAACCTCATGGGGCACAACAAGCCTGCTCCCGCATCCAACGCCGACGCATCCTCTGCGAACTCACTGGCATCGCCTTCGGGCAACACCCAGGATGAAAACTTGCCCGGTCTGGTGTCGCCACAGGCATCGGCAGACGAGGCAGATGACAGCTCTTGGGACTCTGGGGAAGACTGGGCTTGAAACCCAAGTTTCATCTGGCCCATGCACTTGATCATTCCCTACGCTGCCAGCCAAGCCCTCAACGGACCTGATGAGATTTGGGCCGGTTTGCAGCTGCCGAATTTGCAAGCCTTGCTGGGCCTGATGCAGCGCCAGCAAGTGCTGCAAGACCATGAAACCGCACCGCTGCACTTGCCGCACGAACGCCTGCACGCCCAGGCTCTGGGATGGCCCCCTGCGGCCTCGGCCCTACCTTGGGCCGCTTGGCACCAAACGCAACAAGGCCACCCACGCAATGCGCCCCAAGCATGGATGACGCCCTGCCACTGGCAAGTCGGCATGGACCAAGTGGTCATGGCCGACCCAGCGCATTTACACCTGTCGGACGAAGAGTCGCAGCAACTGTTGCAGGCCATGCAACCGTTTTTGCAAGAAGACGGCTTGCAAGTGACTTGGCACAGCGCCTTGCTGTGGCACGCCCAAGGGGCGATGCTGGCCGATTTGCCCACCCCATCGCTTGACCGGGTGATCGGCCAAAACGTCAAAGACTGGCTGCCCGACCACCCCGCTGCCCGGCCGCTGCAACGCCTGCAAAGCGAGATGCAGATGCTGCTGTACAACCACCCGGTCAACGACGCCCGCGATGCGCGCAAGCAATACACCGTCAACGCCTTTTGGCTGCACGGTGCGGGCACGCTGCCCGTCACTGGCCCGGTGCCGGCTTCGCCCTCAGTGACCGTTTCAATAGCCTTGCGATCAGCCGCCTTGCACGGTCAAGCGCAGGCCTGGCAGCAAGCTTGGCAACAACTCGATGCCAGTGCCGTGGCCGACTTGTTGCAACACGTCAAAGCCACCGGCCAAGGCACGCTCAGCCTGTGCAGCGAACACACGGCCCACACTTACACGGCCGCACCTTTGGCTTGGCACCAGCTGATCAGCCGCCTGTTCAACAAACCCATCCCTTCAACGGCACTCCAAGCCCTCATTGCATCCTGAACTCTCCCTGAAACCCCCATGAATTTGTTCACCCGAGATGTGCCCCCCCGCAGCGCCTGGGCGCTGGAACAAGCGGGCATCCACCCGCTGCTGGCTCGCCTGTATGCCGCCCGTGGCGTGTTGTCCAAAGACGAACTCGACGACGCACTGAACCTGCTGCTGCCCCCGGCAAGCATGTTGGGCACGCACGAAGCAGCGAAGATGTTGGCCGACGACATCGCGCAAAACAAGCGCCTGTGCATCGTGGCCGATTACGACTGCGATGGGGCGACCGCCTGCGCCGTGGGCGTGCGCGGTTTGCGCATGTTGGGGGCACAGAACGTGAGATACCTGGTGCCCGACCGGGTGGTGGACGGCTACGGCCTGACCCCACCCATTGCCGAACGGGTGCACGCGCAAGGCGCCGATGTGTTGATCACCGTGGACAACGGCATCGCCAGCGTGGCGGGCGTGCAAGCGGCCCAATCCCTGGGTTTGCAGGTGCTGGTGACCGACCACCATTTGCCGGGCAGCGAACTGCCCACGGCAGAGGTCATCGTCAACCCCAACCAACCCGGCTGCAGCTTCACCAGCAAATCCATCGCCGGTGTGGGCGTGATGTTTTATGTGCTGCTGGCCCTGCGCGCCGAACTGCGCCACCGCGGTGTGTTCGACGCCAGCAACCAGCCGCGCCTGGACGCCCTGCTGCCCCTGGTTGCACTGGGCACCGTGGCCGACGTGGTGAAGCTCGATGCGAACAACCGCCGCCTGGTGGCGCAAGGCCTGCGCCGCGTGCGTGCAGGCGCGCTGCCCCCCGGCATGTCGGCGCTGATGCGCGCCGCCAGCCGCGAAACCGCCAAGGCCACCACGTTTGACTTTGGTTTTGCCTTGGGGCCGCGCATCAATGCCGCAGGCCGCTTGGCCGACATGACGCTGGGCATCGAATGTCTGTTGACCGACGACGCAGGCCGCGCCGACGAGCTGGCCAAACAGCTGGACGCGATCAACCGCGAGCGCCGCGTGATTGAGGGCGACATGCGCGAAATGGCCATGGAAATGGCCGAGTCATTGTTTGACGAAGGCGACGAGCCGCCGCCCGCCATTTGTGTGTTCGACCCGGATTTTCACGAAGGCGTTGTGGGCATCGTGGCCTCGCGCATCAAGGACAAACTGCACCGCCCCACCTTCGTTTTCGCGGCCAGCAGTGCCCCGGGCAAGGAGCATGAACTCAAGGGTTCAGGCCGCTCGATTGCAGGATTCCATTTGCGCGATGCGCTCGATTTGGTGGCCAAACGCGCTCCGGGCGTGTTGCTGCGCTTTGGCGGCCACGCCATGGCGGCGGGCTGCACGATTGCCGAAGAACACCTCGATGTGTTTGAAGAAACACTGAACCAAGTGGCCCTGGAATGGCTGGACGCCGCCACGCTGCAACGCCGCCTGGAAACCGATGGGCCTCTGCCCGCCGAATACCGCCGGGTGGATTTGGTGGACATGCTGCACCACGAGGTCTGGGGCCAAGGCTTTGCGCCACCCGTGTTTTGCGAAGAGATCGAGATCGTGTCGCAGCGCTTGGTGGGTGAGAAACACCTGTCGCTCAAGATGAAGCACCAAGGCCAGCCGGTCGACGGCATCTGGTTTGGCCGCACCGAGCCACTGCCTGCACGGGTGAAATTGGCCTACCGCCTGGATGCCGATGAATGGCAAGGGCAAAAGCGGGTGCGCTTTTTGGTCGAAGGCGCGGAGGTTTGAATTTCAGTGCTTGGTCGCGAACTTGCCCTGCAAGGCGTTGAGCACGGGCGGGGACACCAAATTCGACACATCGCCGCCGAGCTTGGCGATCTCGCGCACCAAGGTGCTGCTGATGTGCTGCACGCCTGCGCTGGTGTGCAGAAAAACCGTGTCGATTTCAGGCGCCAGATGACGGTTCATGCCCGACATTTGGGTTTCGTAGTCGTAGTCGGTCACTGAACGCAGACCACGCACAATCACCTGCGCATGTTGCGAACGCACAAACTCGACGATCAGGCCGTCAAATGGAAGCGCCTTGACGTTCGGGCAATCGGCCAGCGCGGCTTGCGCCAGGGCCACGCGCTCGTCCAGGCTGAACACGGTTTTTTTGTGGTGCGCAACGGCCACCGCAATGATGACCTGGTCAAACATCTGCGCGGCGCGGCGGATCGCGTCTTCATGGCCCAGCGTGAGCGGGTCAAAGGTGCCCGAATAAACGGCTGTGACAACAGCGGTCACAGGGTTGTTGGCAGATCGGCTCATGGCGTGTCTCCTTCAGCAGGGATGGCAATACAGGTGGGGGCAGATTCAGGGCTGACCCGTTGCAACAAGTGCGCATGCACCGCACCCGCTTTGAGGTGGCGCTCGCACTGCAGGCCCAAAGCCGCCAGCGCCTCGGCAGGCCAGGCCACAGGCGCTTCCAGGTAAATCCAACCGCCCACAGGCACGGCCCGGGCGGCGGCTTTCAAAGCAGGCTCAAACCAGGGGCCATCAAAAGGCGGGTCGATGAAGACCAGATCCACACTGCCCGCAGGCAAACGGCCCAAAGTGCTCACCGCGTCGCCGCGCTGCACGCTCACCATGTTGGCTTTCAGGCGGGTGGTGTTGTCCTGCAAATCGCGCACCAACACCGCGTCTTGCTCGACCATCAGCACATGGGCCGCGCCACGCGATGCAGCCTCCAGGCCCAGCACGCCCGTGCCCGCAAACGCGTCCACGCAGCGCCAGCCACTCAGATCCTGACCCAGCCAATTGAACAAGGTTTCGCGCACCCGGTCGGGCGTGGGGCGCAAACCTGGTTTGTCCAGCACCTTCAGTCGGGTGCGCCGCCACTGCCCGCCGATGATGCGGATCTCGTGCGAGGGTGGGCCTTTGGGCGCCGGGTTTTGGGGCTTTTTGGCGGCGGCGTGGCGGGCAGCGCCGTCTTTCGATGCGCGTTGGGAAGGGGATAAGGGCATAGGCTGCAAGTGTAAAGGGGCGCAGAGGGGCTGAGCAGACTCCAATACGATGCGCACCCAACGCCAACCAAGGCACTGGCCTCATCCCTGCGCTCTGGCCTGGTTTACAACCGTTTAAACCGGGTTTGATCTGTGTCAGTAACACGGCATGACGCACATCAAATCCGGGTCAGATCGCGCTGGGCAAAGCGCGTGTAGCCCCTTAAAGTGATGCCTACATTTTCAAGAAGAACACACCCCATGCACAGCAGCGACCAAGACACCAACGCCCCGATCACGCATTTCGCCAACTGTCACTTGAGCATCTTTGCGCAGTTGTCGCGCTTAGGCGATTTGCCTGCTTTGCTGGGGCCTGCGACCCAGGCACGAAAAATTGCCAGCGAATCCTTGGCCTTTTTTGACAAGGCCTTGCACAGCCACCACAGCGAGGAAGAAAAAGACCTCTTTCCGGCGGTGGCCCACAGCGCACAAGCCGGTGCCGAACGCCTTCAGGTGGACACGCTAATCGAGCAACTGACCCACGACCACCGGACTTTGGAAAAACTCTGGGCTTCGCTGGCGTCAGGCTTACGCAAAGTGGCCAAGGGCCAGGACACTGCACTCGATGTGCTGGCGCTGCAGGCCATGGTGCAGCGCTACCAGGCCCACGCCCAATTGGAAGAGCAGGCTTTTTTGCCCTTGGCGCAAACGGTTTTGGGACGCAACGGCAACCACATGGCGGCTTTGGGCCTGAGCCTGCACATGCGGCATGTGCCGCAATTTGCTGCGCACATCTGACCCGGCCAAAGGCCCCGATCAGGGCGCTGCGCCCACCACCACGGTGACCATGCGCTCGGGCTGCAACACCCGGGCCATAGCGCGTTGAATATCGGCGGCGCTGACGCGCTCGATTTGCCGAGTCCAGTTGCTCAGGTAGTCCAGCGGCAGCCGATTCCAGGCGATGTTGGCCACGTTGTCCAGCAGCTTGCGGTTGCTGTCGATGCGCAACGCAAAGCCGCCCACCAGGTTGGATTTGGCCGCTTGCAGCTCGGCCTCGGTCGGGCCTTGGCGCACAAAGTCTTGCACCACCTCTTGCGCCACAGCCACGGCTTGCGTGGCTTGGTCAGGGCGGGTTTGCAGCCCCACCGTGAAAGCCCCGGCGTGCAAGCCAGGCGCAAAACCGCTGTAGACGCTGTAGCTCAGGCCGCGTTTTTCACGCACCTGCTCGGTCAGGCGCGAGACAAAGCCCCCACCGCCCAAAATGTGGTTGCCCACCAGCAGGGCAAAGAAGTCGGGGTCGGTGCGTTTGTAGCCGGGCTGGCCGATCAGCACATGGGCCTGGGCCGAGTCAAAGGGCAGGTTCAGGTTTTGCGGTGCCGCCAAAGGGGCCACTTCGGGCACGGGTGGCAAGCTGGGGCAGCCTGATTCACGGGGCCACTGCGCCAGCAGGCGCTGCACCAAGGCGTCGGCTTGGGCGCGGGTCAAAGCCCCCACGACACTCACCGTGGCGCGGCAAGCGCGCAAAGCTTGGGCGTGCAGATTTTTAAGGTCTTGCACGCCGATGCGTGAGAGGGTCTCGGGTGAGGCCCGAAAACCGTAGGGGTGCGCGCCGTATACCGCCTGCGCAAAGCGCTGCTGCACCACGGTGCCGGGCTTGGTCAGCGATTCGCGGATGGACGCGCTGGTGCGTTCACGGTCCCGCAGCCACATGGCTTCAGGAAAAGCCGGGTGCGCCATTTGACGTGCGGCCAGGGCGACCGCTTTGTCCAGCAGGTCCGGGTAGCTCAGGCTACGCAGGCCAAAGCTCATGCGGTCACCGCCCGCACTGCCCCCAAAACTGGCACCCAAATCAGCCCAGGCCTCGCCAATCTGGTTTTCATCCAGGGCCTGGGGGTACGGGCCTTGGCCCTGCCCTTGCACTTGCGGCTCGGCACGGGTGCCATTGGCCATTTGCCCGGCCATGACCGAGGCCAGGCCCGCCTGCGCCGACGGGTCGCGGCGGCTGCCAGCGTCGATGTCGATTTGCACATCGACCATGGGAATGGCGTGGCTCTCGACCAAGAACACGCGCGCACCGCTGGGCTGGGTCCAGTGTTGGATGGGCAAGGACGCGTGCGCCCAGTCCACCGCGCCCCAGCAGGCCAGCACCAAAGCTGTGCGGCACAAAGCCCGTGTGGTCATGGACAAGGATGGCATCAAGAACATGGGGTGTGGGACTTTCATGGGATGAGCGCGGATCAATGGCGGGCACCCGGCGCGGCGCGACGTGCTCGGGGTTGGCCCGACGAAGGCTGAGGCAGCAAGGTGGCCACGGTGAGGCTGTCGTCACCAAAATATTTTTGCGCCACGGCCTGCACCTGAGCCGGCGTGACTTGGCGCAAGCGGGCGATCAGTTGCGCCCCGTAATCGGGCGGCAAACCCAGCGTCCAGGCCACGCCCAGTTCACGGGCCTGGTTGAACACCGAGTCCAGTTTGTAGATTTCGCTGGCCACCCATTGGGTTTTCACGCGCTGCAGCTCGGTCTCGTTCACGCCTTCGGTGGCCACGCGCTGCACTTGTGCGCGCAAGGCAGCTTCGAGTGCTTGTGGCGTTTGGCCTTTGGCGGGCACACCTTCGAGGTAAAAGAACTGCGGACCACGGCCCATGAGGCCGTTGTAAGCCCCGGCGCTGTCGGCCAGGCGGTTGTCGCCCTGGGTCAGGGCGCGGTCCAGACGCGCGCCGCTGTAGCCATCCAGCACGGCGGCCAGCACGGTCAAGGCGAGGGCGTCGTCGTGCTCGGGGGTGACCGCCAAGCTGGCGAGGCGCGGCACCTTGAAGGCGAGCGCCACATACGACTGCTCGGCGGGGGCCTTGAACTCCAGGCGGCGCAGGCCTTGCTGTGCGGGCTCGTCCCGGGGCTTGCGATCAGGCACTGCGCGGGTGGGGATGACACCGTAATATTTTTCGGCCAGGGCCTTGACTTGCAGAGGGTCGACATCACCGGCCACCACCACCACCGCGTTGGCCGGGGTGTACCACTTGCGGTAAAAGTCGCGGGCGTCTTGCGCCGTCATGGCCTCCAGATCGCTCATCCAGCCCACGATGGGGCGGCGGTAGGGCGAAGCCGACAAAGCGGTGGCCGAGAGCATTTCGTGCAACTGGGCGCGGGGATTGTCGTCGGTGCGCAGGCGGCGCTCTTCCTTCACCACTTCCAGCTCTTTGGAGAATTCGGCATCGGGCCACTGGTTGTTGGCAAAACGGTCCGACTCCAGGCGCATCACGGCTTCGAGTTGGTTGGACGGGATTTGCTGGTAATAACCGGTGTAGTCTTTGGCGGTGAAGGCATTGTTCCGCCCTCCCAAAGCGGCCACGCGCCTCGAAAATTCGCCCACCGCAAGCGTAGGCGTGCCTTTGAACAGCATGTGCTCCAGCACATGGGCCACGCCGCTGGTGCCGTCCACCTCGTCCATCGATCCAACCCGCAACCACACCATGTGCACCGCCGTGGGCGCGCGCCGGTCGGGCTTGACCCACAGCACCATGCCATTGGCCAGGGTGAAGGTGTGAACTTGGGCCTGCGCGGGTTGGCCAGACGGTGCTAAGGCGCTGGGCAACCCTTGGGAGGCCTGCGCTGAGGCGTTCCAAGCCGTGGCCAGCAAGGCGGTGGCCAAAGAAAGTGCCAAGAGAAAGTTTGGTTTCATAGAATGCATGATCCTTGAAATCCACGCCATGTTCAGTTTCTTCAAAAAAAAATCCCCCCCGGTCGAGGTGCCATCGCCTCCCGTGACGCCTGCGCCCCCTTTGGCACAGCCTGTTGCAGTAACGACCACGCCCACGCCAGCGCCCACGTCTTCGCCATTGCCCACGCAACCTGAACCCGCCCCAGCCACCCGCCAGGGCTGGCTGGGGCGCCTGAAAGCGGGCCTGCGCAAAACCGGCTCCAGCATCACCACCGTCTTCACCGGCACGCGCATTGACGATGACCTGTACGAAGAACTGGAAACCGCGTTGCTGTTGGCCGATACCGGCGTCAAAGCCACCGAGCATTTGCTGCAAGACCTCAAACGCCGCGTCAAAGAGTCCAAAGCCACCGAGCCGTCGCAGGTCAAAACCCTGCTGGCCGACGCCATCACCGACTTACTGCAACCCCTGCAAAAACCCTTGACCATTGGTGACCACAAGCCCACCGTGATCATGGTGGCGGGCGTGAACGGCGCAGGCAAAACCACTTCCATTGGCAAACTGACCAAGCACCTGGCCGACGAAGGCCTGACCGTGCTGCTGGCCGCCGCCGACACCTTCCGCGCTGCGGCCAAGGAGCAACTGGCTGTTTGGGCCACCCGCAACACGGTCGAGATCATCAGCCAGCAAGGCGGCGACCCGGCCGCCGTGAGCTTTGACGCGGTGAGCGCGGGCCGCGCCCGGGGCCGCGATGTGGTGCTGGTCGACACCGCAGGCCGCCTGCCCACCCAAACGCACCTGATGGAAGAGCTGAAAAAGATCAAGCGCGTGGTGCAAAAGGCCGATGGCACGGCGCCGCACGAGGTGCTGCTGGTGATCGACGGCAACACCGGCCAAAACGCCTTGGCCCAGGTCAAGGCCTTTGACGACACACTGGGCCTCACGGGCCTGATCGTCACCAAGCTGGACGGCACCGCCAAGGGCGGCGTGCTGTGCGCCATTGCCCGCGAAAAACCGATTCCTGTTTATTTCATCGGCGTGGGCGAGAAGCTGGAAGACCTGGAAACCTTCAATGCCCGCGAGTTTGCCCAAGCCCTTTTGAGCTGAATACCCCAGCCAGCGCCGTGGCCCAGCGCACAAACTGACCCAGCTCTTCCTCTTAAAATCAGGGAAAACCCGAGGATCCTCAGATCCCTGAGGCCGTCCTTTAGCACTCCTCGCCAGAGAGTGCTAATATTGGGGTATCCTGAAAGGAGTTCTGGTATGAACGTTCAAACTGGTTCCCCCGCCACAGCCATCGCGCTGAGCAACCCCTGGGCGGTCGTGCCCTCGCTCGGCCACCTCGACGCCTACATTTCTGCGGTCAACCGCATGCCCATGCTCACCCTTGAGGAAGAGCTAGAGGCTGCCCGTCAACTCAAAGCCAACGACGACCTCGAAGCAGCCCGCAAACTGGTGCTCTCGCACTTGCGGCTGGTGGTCTCGGTGTCACGCCAATATCTGGGCTACGGCCTGCCGCACGGCGACCTGATCCAAGAAGGCAATGTGGGCCTGATGAAGGCGGTCAAGCGCTTCGACCCCGATCAGGGCGTGCGCCTGGTCAGTTACGCACTGCACTGGATCAAGGCCGAGATCCACGAGTACATCCTGAAAAACTGGCGCATGGTCAAAGTGGCCACCACCAAGGCCCAGCGCAAGCTGTTCTTTAACCTGCGCTCGATGAAGCAAGGCTACAAAGCCGATGCCGACGAAGGCACGCACCGCGACACCTTGACACCCGACCAGGTGGATTCGATGGCGCACAGCCTGAACGTCAAACACGAGGAAGTGCGCGAGATGGAAATGCGCATGTCCGGCGGCGACGTGTTGCTGGACCCGGCTCCATCGGACGACGGCGAGCAGGCCTTTGGCCCCATCGCCTACTTGGCCGATATGAACCACGAGCCCACCGCCATGATTGAGGCACACCAGCGCGACGTGATGGCCAGCGATGGGCTGGCCACGGCCCTCAATGCCTTGGACGAACGCAGCCGCCGCATTGTGGAAGAGCGCTGGCTCAAGGTCAACGACAACGGCTCGGGCGGCATGACCCTGCACGACCTGGCCGACGAATACGGCGTGAGTGCCGAGCGCATCCGCCAAATCGAGGTGGCGGCCATGAAGAAAATGAAAAAGGCGCTGGTCGAGTTCGCCTGAAGTCCACAAGCCTTTGGGCCGCATGGCCCTGCGATACCCGGTTTTAACCGGGTATTTTTTTACCCACAGTGCGCTAAAGTCACTGCAGTTTCTTTTTGAAAGCATCCACCATGACCGCTCACTCCTCCTCTGGTTTTTCTCGCCGCCATTTGGCCCAAGCTCTTGGCGCGGCTTTGGCTTTGGGACTGACCCCATCATGGGCCAACCCAGCGGCCACGGGGGCATGGCCTACACAAAACGTGCGCTTGGTGGTGGGTTTCCCCGCCGGCTCCAGCCCCGACCTGACGGCCCGTGCACTGGCCGAGCCTTTGTCCAAGGCATTGGGCCAAAACGTCATTGTGGAAAACAAGGTCGGCGCAGGCGGCAACATCGCCGCTGACTTCGTGGCCAAGTCCACCGATGGCCACACCTTGGGCCTGATGATCAACGGCAACATGACGATTGCCCGCATCTTGAACCCCAAGGTGCCTTACGACCCCCTGAAAGATCTCGCACCCATCAGTCTGATCGGCAAAGCGCCTTTGGTGCTGACCGTGCCTGCCGATGCCCCGGGCCAAAATCCTGCCGAGTGGTTGAGCCAAGCCCAAAAGTCAGGCGACAAGCTCAGTTACGCATCCCCTGGAGTAGGCACCGTGGCTCACCTGGGCATGGAGCTGCTCAAAACCAAGGCGGGCATTGCGCCTGTGCATGTGCCTTACCCCGGCAACCCGCAAATCATCACCGCCATGTTGGGGGGGCAGGTGCAGCTGGCCTTGCTGCCGCCAGCCATGGCGGCCGCCCAGGTGCGCGGTGGCAAATTGCGGGCCATTGGAGCTTCCAGTACCGGGCGCAGCACGGTGGCCGCCGAGGTGCCCAGCCTGTCCGAGATCGGTGTGAAGGATTACCAATTGGAAATCTGGAACGCGGTGGCCGCACCCGCCTCGATGCCCACGGCTGTGGCCAGCAAGTTGTCGGCCATGGTCAGTGAAATCGTGCGTGCGCCCGAGATGCGTACCCGTTTATTTCTGCAAGGCTGGCAGGTGGTGGGCTCTTCGCCCGAGGGCTTGCGCAACCGGATTGAGTCTGACACGAAAGCGCTGGGCGATATCATCCGCAGCCAGAAAATCGAGTTGAACTGAAGGCCCCGATAAAGCGGGTGAAGAGCCTGGCCAAGAGGCCAAGCTTCACTTGCCGCTGAGCAAAATTTTCACGTCGGCAGCCAGCGCCTCGGCACCGCTGGCGTGGCGGTTGTACAAGCGGATGCGGCCTTTCGGATCAAAGGTGAAACTGCCCGCCGAGTGGTCCATGGTGTAGCTGGTGGCAGTTTTGCCTTCGACCTTTTTGTAGTAAATCTTGAAGTCCTTGGTCACCTTGGGCAGCTGCTCGGCCGTGGGGCGCAAGGCCACAAAATCCGGCCCGAAATTGGCCATATAGGCCTTGAGCAATTCGGGCGTGTCTCGCTCGGGGTCTACGGTGATGAAGATGCCCTGGAGCTTGGCCCCATCGGCACCCAGCAACTGTTTGGCCTGGGCCATTTCCTGCAAGGCGGTCGGGCAAACATCGGGGCACTGGGTGAAACCAAAAAACACCACCACGGCCTTGCCTGCAAAATCTTTGAGGGTGCGCACTTGCCCGTTTTGGTCACTCAACTCCCAGCCTTGGGCGTAGTCGGCTCCAGTGATGTCCACGCCGCGAAATGAAGGTTTATCCTCGCCGCAGCCGCTCAAGCCCCACAACGCGCCTGCCAAACCCATGGCCAAGGCCGTACTTGTCAATACTCTGCGTTGCAACATGCCTTGGGCCTCAAAAAATATAGTGGTCCAGCAGCAAAGCGGCAAACAAGGCGCTCAGATGGATCAGTGAAAAACGGAAAGTCTTGCGGGCCAGCTCGTCCGAATAGACACGAAACAAAGCCACCGCGTAGCCGATGAAGCCGATGCTCAGCACCACTGCGGTGGCCAAGTAAAGCCAAGAGCTCATGCCGTAGACAAAAGGCATCAGACAAGAAGCCATCAGCACGATGGTGTAGAGCAAAATTTGTAGACGGGTGAACTCATTGCCATGCGTCACGGGCAGCATGGGAAGGCCCGACTTGCGATAGTCCTCGACCCGGTAAAGCGCCAGCGCCCAAAAGTGCGGTGGGGTCCACAGAAAAATGATCAGAAACAAGATCAGCGCCTCAGGCCCAACCTGACCGGTCATCGCAGCCCAACCCAGAACGGGCGGCATGGCCCCGCTTGCCCCACCGATCACAATATTCTGTGGCGTGAGTGGCTTCAGGATCACGGTGTAGACAATGGCGTAACCCACAAAGGTGGCAAAGGTGAGCCACATCGTGAGGGGGTTCACAAACACATAAAGCACCAATGATCCCAAGGCGCACAAAGCAGCAGAAAACACCAAGGCCTGGCGGTCGCTCAACTCGCCTTTGGCGGTGGGCCGCCAAGAGGTGCGCTTCATCTTGGAATCGATGGTTTTTTCAACCAGGCAGTTGAAGGCCGCCGCTGCCCCCGACACCAGCCAGATGCCAATGCAGGCCCACAAACCCAGCTTCAACTCGGCCAGACTTGGCACACCAGGCACGGCCAGCACCATGCCGATCAGGGCACAGAAAACGATCAATTGCACCACGCGAGGTTTGGTCAGCGCGTAATACTGTTGCCAGACATTCATGGGCAAACGGGCGGTGGCGACGGTCATTCGGCAAACTTTTTGGAAAGGACAGGAGACCCTGAATTATCAACCCGGCTGACACTCAAAGCCCAGGTCAGGGTCAAGGCCATGGCCGCAGCACCACCGGTGTGCATCACGGCGGCCAATAAGGGCCAGCCCAGAACCACGTTGCTCAGCCCCGTGGCGAACTGCAAGGCGCACAGGCCCAGCAACCAACGCCCGGCCACAGCCAAGCCCGGCTGGAGCCGCAAGCGCCAGCCCACCCACAGCAGCACCGCCAACACCAGCCAGGCGGCCGAGCGGTGAACGAAATGGATAGAAACCAGCGAGGCGAACGGCAAGAGTTCGCCTGTTGGGGTGTAGCCCAGTTCACGCCAGACGCCGAAACCTTGCCAGTTCATCTCGGGCACCCACTGGCCGTGGCAGGTGGGAAAGTCCGGGCACGCCAACACCGCGTAATTGGTGCTGACCCAGCCCCCCAAGGCTATTTGCAGGCACAACAATAGAAAACCAGCCCACAAACCGGCGCGCAATGGCGACGGCAAAGGCCGCGAGCCTGCGCCGTCATAGCGCACGGCTTGCGCCATCAACAAAACCAACAAACCGATGCCGCCCATCAAGTGCAAGGTGACGATGGCCGGAAACAGCTTCATGGTCACCGTGAGTGCGCCGAACGCCCCTTGCATGCACACCCACACCAGCGTGAACGTAGGCAACCAGGGGCTCACCTCACGGCTTTGGCGGCGCAGCCACCAGGTCATGGCCGCCAAAGTCAGGATCAAGACCCCCACCCCGGTGGCCAAGTAACGGTGCACCATCTCGATCCAGGCTTTGCTGTGCGTGACCGGTCCGGTGGGCATGGCCGTTTGAGCAGCCGTGATTTCGACCTTGGCCCCCATGGGCGTGGCACTGCCGTAGCACCCCGGCCAATCGGGGCACCCCAGGCCAGAATCGGTCAGCCGGGTGAACGCCCCAAACAGCACCAAATCGAAGGTCAAAAACAAGGTGATCAAGGTCAAGGCCTTCAGCCGCCCCGAGGGCGTGGTGCTGCGCTGGCGCCACAGCCACCAGCCTAAGGGAATTGCCGCCACCGCCAGGCCCACGGCCATGAGCTCCAAAATCGGTTCCAGGTTGTACAGGTCCACGTCGGTCATGACTCAGCGTCCCGCATTGTCCCAAGACGAGGAGGCCTTGAGCAATCGCTCCAGATCACGCTTGGCTTTGGAGGCACTGGGCACGTCCATGTTGACGGGGAAACGCATCATAAAGTTGCCCATCGGATCGACGACGTACAAATGGTCCTGCAACTGCTGCCCTTGAGCCGGGCTGATCCAGCTTTGCACCGAGGCCGCATCCAGGCGCAGCACATGCGCCGTGTTCAAGGCAGGCAAGAGACCGGGGGCCACAGGCGCATCGTCAGTGACTAACCAGACACGGTCAACCCGGTCCTTTTCGCGGGCCAGAATTTCGCGCAATTGGCGCTGGAAATACAGGTTCTGCTGGCAGCGCTCTTCGCAAGTGCCCGACGCCACCGTCACCAACAACCACTGTCCTTTGAGGCTGCTCAGCGCGACCGATTCGCCCTGCAGGTTTTTGGCGCTGAGCTGAGGCATGTCTTTTTGCGGCTGGATCAACTCGCCATACACACGACGGCCTTCGGGGCGGATCACGTAATAAGTGAAATACGAGGCGATGACCGGAGAAGCGCAGACCAGCATCATGAGGATCATTTTCCAGCGGCCCATGCGGGTGCGCTGGGCATCGGCTTGCACCACAGCACCAAGGCTGGGCAAGTCATGCACCGTCATGGCCAGGGGGCTGTCAGGCAGGTCGTTCTTGGCGGCGGGGTTGGACAATTTGGAACCAGACATAAAGTAAAGCGATCAGGCCACTCAGGCCAAACCATTGGAAAGCGTATCCGTGGTGCTTTGCGACACCACTGGCCACCACGGGCCATTCGCGCAGCAGGCCTTCAGAGGGCCCGCCCGATTGCAGCAAGGTTACTTCGAGCACCTTCAAACCTGTTTCTTGTCGGTAAGCTGTCAGGTTGAGATTTTGCCGTATTGGACCCGTCTCGGCCCCGCCAAAGTCATAGAGCCTTGATGGCCATGGGGCCAAATGGCCTTCTATTTGAACCCGATCTTCAGACGTCTGCACTGGCGGCAATGCGGTGCGGTCGGTGAAGGAACGCATCGCCCAACCGCGCTGAACCATCAAAACCTCGTTCGTGCCTTCGATCTGCAAAGGGGTCAGCACAAAAAAACCGGGTTTGGCGTTCATCTGCCGGTTGTCCAAATGCACCGTGAACTGAGGCAGCCAACGTCCTGTCACCACCAATCGCCGGTGAATCAATTCGCTGCGCTGCGCCACACCTTCAGGCCCACCACTCAGCGAGCGGCCGTCCAGCGCCTCCTTGCTCGCCTGTTGTGTTCGCGCGTCTTGCAAGGCGGTTTTCTCCTCGGCGCGGCCAAGCTGCCACAGCCCCAGGGAAAAGGTGATGGCCACGCCTGCGGCAGCCACTGCCAGCACCAGCCATCTTTTCCAGTGAAGGGGTTTGTCAGTCATCGGATAATGTTCCTATGAAAATTCTTGTCGCCATCGCGTTTCTTGCCATTTTGGTCAGTTTGGGCTCAGCCCTGATGTACATGATGCGGGGCAGTGCGCCGCCCGTTGAGGGCCAAGCGCCCAAAAAAGGCAACATGGCCACTGCGCTGGCCTTCCGTGTCGGCTTTTCCATTGTCCTCTTCATCTGCGTTCTGGCGGCCTGGAAATTGGGCTGGATCCAGCCTACAGGCATCCCCCCAGGGGCTTGAACGGTTTTCCGGTTTTTTTTTGGCCAACGCCATGTCGATTTGATCTGGCGTTTTCGCGTCATCCATCTCCAATAAAAAAGCGCCCTTGGGCGCTTTTTTATTGGGGCCAAGGGCAGGCTTACATCCAATACACGAGGATGTACAAACCCAGCCACACCACGTCCACAAAGTGCCAATACCAAGCCGCGCCCTCAAAACCGAAGTGACGGTCTTTGGTGAAGTGGCCTTTTTGCAAACGCAGGGTGATGAACAACAACATCAACATGCCCACGAACACATGGAAGCCGTGAAAACCCGTCAGCATGTAAAAGGTAGAGCCATAAATACCGGAAGACAACTTGAGGTTCAGATCACCCCAGGCGTGGGCATATTCATAACCCTGCACCAAAAGAAACGTGACGCCCAGCAGCACAGTCATCCACATGAACTTGATGGTCTTGCTGCGGTCCCCGACCTGCAGGGCATGGTGCGCGATGGTCAAGGTCACGCCCGATGTCAACAGCAAAGCGGTGTTGATGGTGGGCAACCAGAAAGGGCCCATCGTTTGGAAGGGCTCGACAAAACCAGCTGGCGACGTGGTTGCTCCGGCCACCACGCTCGGCCATGCCGCTTTGAAGTCAGGCCAAAGCAATGCATTTTCGAGGCTCCCCAAGGCAGGAATTGAGTGAGCACGGGCCCACCACAGTGCCGTGAAGAAAGCACCAAAAAACATGACTTCCGAGAAAATGAACCAGGTCATGCTCCAGCGGTAAGACAAATCGATTTTGCGACCATACAGGCCGCTTTCGCTTTCTTGCACGGCTTCAGAAAACCACTGGTACAAAACGATCAGCCACCATGCCATGCCAAAAAACAGGCAATACATGCCCCATTCGGCGCCGTTGATCCACTGACCCGCACCCAAAATTAGGAAAAACAGACCAATCGCGGCCATCACCGGATGACGCGACGCGTGGGGAACGTAGTAATAAGGCGTGGTGCCGTGTGCTGCTGAACTCATGGAAACTCCTGCTCTGTCTTATTCGAAATCAAACTTTGGGGGTTAGAAGCCAGTCGGCTGAGCCACCACCCAATTGACCAGGGCGATCAGCCCCAGAACAAACAACAATGCCATACCGATGGCCACACCGATGATGTGGAAGGGGTTGAGCTTTTCAATGTCTTGCTGCGATTCGGAATTCTTGCGAAGCCCAACAAACGACCACAGCACCACTTGAATGGTGCGCAGCCAAGAAGTTTTACGGGCAGGCGCGTTCATGAACCCCAACCTGTCTTGACCGTCACGGGCTGCACGGCAGCGGCCAATGGCGCAGTCGGTGCCGCCGGTGTCTTGCCGCCCACTTCAAAGAAGGTGTAAGACAGCGTGATGGTGGTCACGTCCTTGGACAACTTGGGGTCGATCACAAAAGCCACTGGCCAGGACTTCTTTTCACCCGGCTCCAGTGTGTACTGGTTGAAACAGAAACACTCGAGCTTGTTGAAATGGTTGGCCGCATTGCGTGGTGCGTAGCTGGGAATCGCTTGTGCCGCCATGCGGCGATTTTGTACGTTTTGAAATTCGTACATCACTGTGCTCAGCTCACCAGGATGCACCTGCATGGAACGCTTCTCCGGCTTGAAATCCCAAGGTCCGCGCACATTCGCATCGAACTCCACGGTGATCGTGCGGCTGGTGTCCACTTGGCTGTTGCGCAACACTTCGGCTGCTTTACCTGCCTTGGCGTTGCCCGGGACCTGCGTCTCGGAAATCGACAGGATGTTGATGCCGGTGATCTCGCAAATGGCCTTGTAAATGGGCACCAGCGCATAGCCGAACCCGAACATGCCAGCGGTGACGATCGCCAGCTTGCCCACCATCTTCAAATTTTCACCGCGCAGGTTCATCTTGGTTCTCTCAGGAGGCCAAGATCAATATCTTGGCCACAAAACCAGCCAACACAACGCAGGCCACCGAGGCCAGGATCAAGCCCAGGCGCACGTTGCTTTTTCTTTGTTCAGGGGTCATGGCCATGTCCATCAACCGATCACGCGGGTGGCTGTGGCGTCCAGCTTGGGTGGATTTTCAAAGGTATGGAAAGGTGCTGGCGAAGGCACTTCCCATTCCAAGCCTTCGGCGCCATCCCAAGGCTTTTGGGGCGCTTTTTCGCCCTTGCCCAACATGCAAGGCAAGACCACGAACACGAAGAAATACACCTGTGCAAAACCGAACAAGAAGCCGCCCACCGAAGCGATCATGTTGAAGTCGGTAAACTGCATGGGGTAGTCGGCATATCGGCGTGGCATGCCTGCCAGACCCAAGAAGTGCATCGGGAAGAAGGTCACGTTGAACGAGATCAGAGACCACCAGAAGTGGATCTTGCCGCGTGATTCGTTGTACATCACACCGGTCCACTTGGGAATCCAGAAATAAACACCAGCGAACAGCGCAAACAAGGAGCCGGCGACCAGCACGTAGTGGAAGTGGGCCACCACGTAATAAGTGTCTTGCAACTGGATGTCGATCGGGGCCATGGCCAGGATCAATCCGGTGAAACCACCCATGGTGAACACAAAGATGAAGCCCACCGCAAACAACATCGGGGTTTCAAACGTCATGGAGCCGCGCCACATGGTGGCAATCCAGTTGAAGATCTTCACGGCGGTCGGCACGGCGATCAGCATCGTGGCGTACATGAAGAACAACTGACCCGTGACCGGCATGCCGGTCGTGAACATGTGGTGCGCCCAAACGATGAAAGACAAAATCGCGATGGACGATGTGGCATACACCATGGAGGCGTATCCGAACAGTTTTTTGCGCGAGAAGGCAGGCACGATGTGACTGATGATGCCGAAAGCCGGCAAGATCATGATGTACACCTCGGGGTGACCGAAGAACCAGAAAATGTGCTGATACATGACCGGGTCGCCGCCACCAGCAGGATTGAAGAAGCTGGTGCCGAAGTGTCGGTCTGTCAAAGTCATGGTGATCGCGCCAGCCAACACAGGCATCACGGCAATCAGCAAGTAAGCAGTGATCAGCCATGTCCAAGCGAACATGGGCATCTTCATCAAGGTCATGCCAGGGGCGCGCATGTTCAAGATGGTCACGATGATGTTGATCGAACCCATGATGGACGAAGCACCCAGGATATGCAACGCAAAAATACCTGCGTCCATGGATGGGCCCATTTGCAGAGTCAAAGGTGCGTACAGTGTCCAACCGGCAGCAGGTGCGCCACCAGGCATGAAGAACGAGCCCACCAACATCAATGCGGCAGGAATCATCAGCCAGAAGCTGAAGTTGTTCATGCGGGCAAAGGCCATGTCAGCGGCGCCAATTTGCAAAGGGATCATCCAGTTTGCAAAGCCCACAAAGGCCGGCATGATCGCACCGAACACCATGATGATGCCGTGCATGGTGGTGAACTGGTTGAACAACTCGGGGTTGACGATTTGCAAGCCTGGCTGGAACAACTCGGCACGGATACCCAGGGCCAGCACACCGCCCACCATCAGCATGGTAAAGCTGAACAACAGGTACAAGGTACCAATGTCTTTGTGGTTGGTGGCATACACCCAACGACGCCAGCCCGCAGGCGCGTGACCGTGGTCGTCATGGGCGTGATCGTGATGGTCGAGAACGGCACTCATCTTGATTTCCTTTGATTTGAATACGGTAAGGATTATTTGCGAGCGGCCAGCACTTCAGCTGGCTGCACAATTTGCCCGGTCTTGTTGGACCAGTTGTTTTTGGTGTAAGTGATCACAGCGGCAATTTCGGTATCAGACAATTGCTTCCATGCAGGCATGGCGCCGTTGTTTTGACCGTTCAGCAACACGGCGATTTGCCTGGATTTGTCCGCATCCAGGACGAGTGTGGAACCGTCAAGGGCTTTAATGGCACCTGCTGCTTTGCCAGTGGCTTGGTGGCAAGCAGCACAGTTGGCCGCATAAACTTTTTCACCACGCTTGGACAGATCGTCCAAGGCCCAGACTTTGGCTGGGTCATCGGCTTTGGCGGCTTGCTTTTTCTTCTCAACCAGTACCCAGGCGGCATAGTCCTCAGCCGAAAGCACTTTGACGTGGATGGGCATGTAAGCATGCTCTTTGCCGCACAGCTCTTGGCACTGGCCGTAAAAGTCGCCGGTTTTTTCTGCGCGGAACCAAGTGTCGCGCACGAATCCAGGAATCGCATCTTGCTTGATGCCGAAAGCGGGCACTGCAAATGCGTGGATCACGTCGTTGGCCGTGGTGATCACGCGCACTTTTTGGCCCACCGGAACCACCAACGGGTAGTCCACTTTGAGCAAATAGTTATCGCCTTCGGGCTTGCCCGCATTGGACATGGCGCGATGGCCGGAATCCAGGGTTGAGATGTAACTCAGACCTTCGCCCTCACCCTTGATGTAGTCGTAGCCCCACTTCCACTGGTAACCGGTGGCTTTGATGGTCAGATCGGCATTGGTGGTGTCTTTTTGAGCGACCAGAACTTTGGTGGCGGGCAAAGCCATCAAAATCACAATCACAAAGGGCACTGCCGTCCAAATCACTTCCACCGTGATGGATTCCGTGAATTTAGCTGGCTTGTGGCCGACCGATTTGCGGTGCTTCCAGATGGAATAGAACATGACCGCGAACACAGCAATGAAAATCACCGTGCAAAGGATCAGCATGAACCAGTGCAGCCATTGCTGCTCTTCGGCAATTTTGGTGGCAGCAGGGTGCAAATTAAGCTGATTGACCGCAGGGCCACCCGGCAAATCATTGACCGCATAAGCTGCCGTGATTGCCCACGCGCCTGCAAAGATGCCCGCGCGGGACAGCAAAGAAGCCAATTGGTTGGAAATATTCTTCATGGTTCTCACTAACTTCCAAGACTCTGTTGAACTCACACCTTTGGCCAAGCCGGACGTCCCGTTTGGCCAGTGGCATCACGCTGAGCGCAATGCCCTCCTGATTTCTCGCGCCAGCACTTGCCGAAGCTCGGGCCTGACAAATCGGCCCACTTCGATGGATCGTCCTTGACCCGACAACTCGATCAGGCTTTGTTCTCCGGACTTGGGCTCAACCCGCACCCATTGGCGCTCAAATTCAGCCCGTTCCAGCCGGCCCGCCGTTTCCAGCTCGACCACCAAGTTGCTGCCTTGCAGAGAAATCATCTCTCCATCCGCGGCATGTCGGGCATAGGCCAAAAAAGCCAGCCCCACCACTGCGACCTCGACGCCAGCAAAGGCCAGCACCAAAGTGGCCCCTTGCATCCAGAAAAACACCCCGATGCCCAAGGACAGCGTACACAACGACACGTACATCCAGCCCAACTGGACCGGCGTCACCGAGCAATTGCGTTTGAGCCGCCATTGAACGGCAGGGCCCGACACTTGCGCGAATTGGTAAGCCTGATTTGACATCCGTCAACTTTCAATAACCTAACACCCTGTCAAGCTAGTTCTGTGTTCAAAACCGCCCGAATTTTACCTGAGATCAAATCACCTTTTGACAGATCTCAAACTTTGCCCTTGATACCCCCAACCGACTGCAGCATAAGCCGCATTTGATCCAGTCCGATTTCGGTTTTTGCGGCCATTTTCAGGCGCGGTTGAGGCTTCAGGGCGTGACCATAAACGATCTCAAAGCCCAAGGACAACCGTCCGCCCTCTTCGGGGCGCGCCAGCGTCAGCAAGGCCTCTGACAAGCGTGCACGCCATTGGCGCGAACGCAAGCCCTGAAATCGCTGGACATGCAAATTGCGCCCCAGCCCCCGCAACTCGGCCAACAAAGTATCAGCGCTGGCATAGGTCAAGGTGATGCGTTCCATGTCCATGACCGGCTCGGCAAAGCCGGCTTCCACCAGCATGTCACCCCAGTCGTGCATGTCGGTGAATTCGTGCGCGGGCTCGGGCCAGCCTGCCTGGGCATACACGTGGCGCAAATCACGCAGCGTATCGGGGCCGAAGCAAGAGAACATCAAGAAACCGTCGACCGCCAAGGTCCGGTGCCAGGTTTGCAGCAAAGCTTGGGGCTCGGCACTGGCATGCAGGTGCATATTGGCCCACAGCATTTGCACCGTGTGCTCGGGAGGCAAACCTTCATGCCGCTTGGGCCCACGCCAGTGCTGCGCCTGCCACCACGGCGTTTGAAGTGCCCGCCGAGTGGCCTGTGCGTGCGTTGGGGGCTCTCCGGCCAGCCACACCTTTGCCTTGGGGTAACGCTGCTCCAAGGCGCGTTGCGCCGCCAGGCCGCCACGCAGTGGGCCCCAATGCACCCACTGTTCCGGTTGCAGTTTGATGAAGTCCAGCCGCTCATGCATGCGCTTGGCCACCTCTTCATGCAACCAGGGCGACTGCGCATCCTGCACGGGCAGGCCCTGCCAGCGGGCAGCGGCCACGGGGTCCAAAGAGGGGGGGCGAAGGGCTTGGGGCATGGGACACAGCTTTGTATGAGGCGGGGTGCGCACCAGCGCAAACAGGTTTTGCGCTTGTTCTATCAGCCCCAGCTGAGTATATTGACTGCATGAGACCCGCTTGGCTTCAGGGCTTGCTTGACACACCGACCGCGACGCGCCCCGGTGGCTTTTGGCGCTGGCTGCCCAGCCGCTGCGCCATTTGCCAAAGCTGGCCCCATTCGCCGCTGTGCGAGACCTGCATCAGCCGCTTTGCCCAACCCCAGCAGCGCTGCCCCAGTTGCGCCCTGCCCTTGCCCTACCCTGCCAGGCGCTGCGGCGCTTGCCTGAAATCACCGCCCCCGCTGGACCTGTGCCTGACGGCCACCGCCTACGCCTGGCCCTGGGTGGACCTGATCGCCCGCTACAAGTTTCACCAGCAACCCGGTTGGGCCGGGGCTTTGGCCACCCTGATGCTGAGCACCCCTTTGGCGGAAGACGCACTGGACGAGGCCGACTGGGTACTGCCGATTCCGCTGTCGGCCCAGCGCCTGGCCGAGCGCGGCTACAACCAGTCATGGTTGCTGGCACGCCAACTCAGTCCTCACAAAGCCGACGCCCGTTTGCTGCTGCGCACCCGCGACACGCCCTCGCAGCGCACCTTGCCACGGGCCGAGCGGCTGGCCAATTTGGCGGGGGCTTTTGCGGTAGAGCCTTTGCGGGCTGCGCAGTTGCGTGGCAAAAAGGTGGTTCTGATCGACGATGTGATGACCAGCGGTGCCTCGTTGCACACGGCAGCCCGGGTGCTGCGCGAGGCTGGGGCCGAGCAGGTCAGCGCCTTGGTGCTGGCACGCACCGAAGCGGGCAGCGACGCCTGAAGGCCAATGCACAATACAGGCCATGTTCCATATTGTCCTGGTTGAGCCTGAAATCCCGCCGAACACCGGCAACGTCATTCGCCTGGCGGCCAACACCGGCTGCACGCTTCACCTGATCGAGCCCTTGGGTTTTTCAATGGACGACAAACACATGCGCCGGGCAGGTCTTGACTACCACGAGTACGCTGACCTGCGGCGCCATGCCGACTGGCAGGCATTTTTAGCCCAAGAACAACCCGACCCCGAGCGCATGTTTGCCCTGACCACGCGCGGCAGCCGATCCGCCCACGGCGTGGTTTTTGCGCCAGGCGACTGGTTGGTGTTTGGCTCGGAAACTCGGGGCCTGTCGCCCGAGTTGCGCGAACAGTTCGCCCCAGCCCAGCGCATCAAGCTGCCCATGCGCGACGGCCAACGCAGCTTGAACCTTTCGAACGCGGTGGCCGTCACCGTGTTTGAGGCCTGGCGGCAAAACGGCTTTGCCGGGGCCAGCCCAGCGCCAGGCCTGCCGCCTCAGACATAAATGCGCACCAGCGATTCGGCGGCACACACCGGTTTGTCACTGCCCTCGCGCTCCACCGTCACGTTCCACTGAAGCTGCAAGCCGTTCACCTCAATAGGCGTGGCCGAATGCAAATGCAAGTGCGCCCGCAAACGGCTGCCCACCGGCACCGGCGCCATGAAACGCACCTTGTTCAGGCCGTAATTGACGCCCATGCGGGCCGATGTGACCACGATGGTTTTGTCAAAGAACTGCGACAGCAAAGACAAGGTCAAAAAACCATGCGCAATGGGCGCACCGAAGGGGCCTTGCTTGGCCCTCTCCACATCGACATGGATCCACTGGTGATCGCCCGTGGCCTGGGCGAACTGGTTGACCTGTTGTTGGGTGATGGTCACCCATTCGGTCGCGGCCACATCCTGACCGACACAAGCGGCCAACTCGGCCAAGTTTGCAAATGTTTTCATAGGCTTGACTTTATTCACCTGCGCGCCTTCAGGCTGTCGGTGACGTGACACCACCCAATGGACCTTGGGCTCAGGCATGGGGAGCGGACTCCTTGGCACTGATCTGCCGGAGCTCTTCACGCAAACGGGCCAATTCGGTCCGGTAATTTTCAGCATCGCCGTAATCGGCAAAGCCGTGGTAGTGCGCATGCGCTTGCATCCTGCGGCGGGCGTGCTTGATGGGGCACCAGTATTTTTCGGTCAGGGCCACCACCTCGCGGCCATAAGCCATCAGGCCGTTGCCATACGAACAATAAGCGCAGTTGATTTTTTCCAACCAATTCAAATAAGCCAGGTGCGTTCGGTCGTATACAAAATACGAAGAGCGCTTGACTTGGGGAATGCCACACAAGGGGAAACACACCCATTGGTACAGCGTGATAAAGGCATCGAGCAGCAGCATGGGCACCAGCACCGGGTAAATGAAGGGCACGCACAGCACATGGCGCCAATCGGCCGTGAGCACATAACCGAGCAAGCCCTCCTTGAAGCGCTTTTGCTGGGCCAGCACCTCTTTTTCAAAGCGAACTTTATGCTCTTCAAAGTCGGCCTGCCACTGCTGTCGGTGGCTTTTGGCCTCTTGCTCAATGGCCGCTTCCAGCTGCTGGATACGGTCCAGAAATTCCTGAATTTGAGATTTCATGGGGGTCTCCTTGGAAGCAACTGATCACCATAACACCGCCCGAGGTATGACAGCAGCCCAAGCTGGACGCAGAGCCACTAAAATCAAAGATTATTTTCAAGTGAGTCCCCCCTGTTGCACCTTTCACCCACTGCCCCTCTGCCAAAGCACATTGCCATCATCATGGACGGCAACCGCCGCTGGGCGAAAAGACGATTCATGCCTGCTGCTTTGGGCCATGCAGCGGGCGCACAACGGGTGCGGGACATCGTTAAAACCTGCGGTGAAATCGGCATCTCCCAACTGAGCCTGTTTGCCTTCAGCACCGAGAACTGGAAACGCCCCGAAGAGGAAATCAGCAGCCTCATGGGCTTGTTCACGACTTACCTGAAAAAGGAAATTCGCAACATGAACACCAACGGGGTGCGGTTGAAGGTGCTGGGTGACACGAGCCGGTTTTCTCCCGCCCTTCAAACACTGATTTCAGATGCCCAGACCCAAACGGCGAACAATCAGGTCATCACCTTGAACGTTTGCGCCAATTACGGGGGCCGATGGGACATGCTCCAGGCCACCAAAGCCTGGCAAAAAGCGCATCCGGACAAGCGTCTGGACACCTTGACTGAAGAAGCCCTGGCCCCGTACCTGAGCACGGCCGACGCACCGGAAGTGGATTTGCTGATCCGCACAGGCGGGGAGTCACGGGTGAGCAACTTTCTGCTTTGGCAAGCGGCTTATGCCGAATTGTTTTTCTGCGACGAGCTCTGGCCGGACTTTTCGCCCGAAACTCTGAAACAGGCGCTGGCCTGGTTTTCCACGCGTGACCGTCGCTTTGGCTCTTCTGCCCCACTGTGAAGCCCGGGTAGCCCCAGCTTCAAACGCTGGCTTCGACCTGGTGGTGATCCACCTGCACCACCATGGGACGTCCCAAAATCTCTAACAGCACAGCCACCCTTTTGCTCGACACGTTGTGCACTAGACCCTCGATGGCACCCAATGCGGTGTGCTTCAGACGCACTTTTTGACCCACCTTCAGTTGGTTGAGCTCCTCGATGGTGGCCTGAAGGCGCAATTGCTCCATCAGGCGAATCCGCTGCACCACATCCTCCTGCAACAGGGCGGGCTCAAACCCAAATCTAACGATGGTGGTCACCCCTTTGGTGCTGCGCACGGCTGAAATGCTTTGCCCTAAACGGCCCGGTCGAAACAGGATGTAGCGTGGGAACATGGGTTCAAAAAGCGCCACCGGACCTTGTTCTGTTTTTTTGAATTTTTTGAACAACGGCAAATAGGCTTCAAACCCCTGCAATTGCAGATTGGCATGCGCCACGGTTTCTTGCCTGGGTTTGGTATAGGCCAAATACCAACGGTCAACGGTCTGATTTTCAACGTCGCCGTGTTCCAAAGAGTGAAGTCCGCTCATTCAAAATCTGAAGTTTATTTATAGAGAGAATCAGTATCGACCGGATAAGGGCTCATCTCCGACGACCAAACAGTAAAAACCCCGCAAAGCGGGGTTTATTTAACATTAATATGGAATTGGAGCATTTAAAGAGCTGACATTTTCATGCGGCGTTCAGTTGGCCATCCATTTCAGGCAATAACGAATGGCGTGCGGTCTTTGCCTTCAATCCACTTAGGGGCTTTGCCGCGTCCGGTCCAGGTCTGACCTGTCGCCTCGTCACGGTATTTGGCCGCAACCTTGGTGACGGCCTTGACTGCGCCAGTTTTGCCACCACGGCCCGGAAAAATATCCTGAACCGTCAAACCATACTCGGCCGCCAATTCGCGGACTTTGGCGACTGCGCTTGAAATTTCATTTTGACGGGCTTGCGCAATGGCCGATTCCAAAGCTTCACGCTGCTGCAATAATTCTTTATAAGTTTGTGTCATGGTAAGCACTCCGATTAAAAAACATGAGGGCTTGAGTTTACATCAATCTGTGTGTTGATGTGAAATAAATGCAATAATTTTTCGACAACGCCAAAAATATTATTTATTTGGTCGCAAACATTGCAACAGTTTAACAAAATTGCAACATGAATTACCTAGTTTAACAAAACTGTAATACGGAATGATACAATACCCCAAATTATGAATTTGGCAACATTTGTTATCTTCGTCCACGGGTATGACAATACACGTGAATCTGTCCAAAGAATAAACCCTGTTTTATGAATGGAAAAAATGACTGTTTACTGGATTGGTGATGTCCAAGGCTGTGATGCCCCGCTGGGCCGCTTGCTGGACAAAGTAGCGTTTTCACCCAGCCGAGACCACTTGATCGTGCTGGGTGATCTGGTCAACCGCGGCCCGGATTCTGCCGGCGTGCTGCGCCGCTTGATGGCATTAAAAGGCAGTGTGCAGTGTCTGTTGGGCAACCACGATTTGCATGCCTTGGCCGTGGCTTTTGGCCACAGCCGTCCCAAACGGCTGGACACGCTGGATGGCCTGCTGCAAGCGACTGACCGATCCGAGCTGATCGATTGGCTGCGCCAGCAACACTTGGCGCTTTGGTCTCACAACGTTTTGTCGGTGCATGCGGGGGTTTTGCCCGGCTGGACCCTGGACAAAACCTTGTCCTTGGCGAGCGAGGTGCAAGCCGTTTTGCGCGGGCCAGATTTACCGCACTTTTTGGCCCACCTGTATGGCAACGAGCCCGCTGCTTGGCGCGACGATTTGGAAGGCTTGGACCGGTGGCGCATGGTGGTCAACGCCTTGACGCGCCTGCGCTTTTGCGCTGCCGATGGCACGATGGAATTTGCCACCAAGGACAGCGCCGCGCAGGCGCCAGCAGGCTTCATGCCCTGGTTCGATGTACCAGGGCGGCGCACGGCCGACATCACGGTGGCCTTTGGCCATTGGTCCACCCTGGGCTGGCTGGGACGCCCCGATGTGTGGTCTTTGGACACCGGTTGTGTCTGGGGCGGCTGTCTGAGCGCCATGCGTCTGGGAGATGACGGGCAGCACACGCGGGTTCAGGTGGCCTGCACTCAGGCGCAGGTGCCGGGCTGAAGGCAGGGGCTCAGCCGCCCGGCTTGAGCAAAACCACCAAGGCCCCCGCCCCACCTTCTGCGGGCTTGGCCTGCACAAAAGCCATCACCTGGTCTTTTTGCACCAACCAACTGTGCACCTTGGACTTGAGCACCGGGGTTTTGCCCGGTGAGCCTAAGCCCTTGCCATGCACCACACGCAGACAACGCACGCCCTGTCGGTGCGCCAGGCGGATGAACTCGGCCAAGGCCACACGGGCTTCGTCGCTGCGCAGGCCATGCAAATCGATCTCACGCTGAATCGACCAATCGCCCTTGCGCAGCTTGTGGATCACGTCACGGCCAATGCCCGGACGGCGAAAACTCAGGGCGTCATCGGTATCTAGCAAGGTGCTGGCATCGAATTCGTCGCTCAGGCAATCGCGCAACACCGCCTCGTTGTCCAACTGTCGCTGGTGCGCGATGGGGGCAGGGCCCGGCTTTTCCAGACTGACCAAGCTGGGCGCAGGCAAGCGCTGCACGGCACCCACGGCACGCACAAACAGGTTGCTTTCGGCCTCGCGCTGACGCGCCGCCAGCGCCTGCTCCGCCGCCAGGGCCTGGGCTTGCGCGTGGGCCTCGGCCAACTTCTGGCGCACTTGTTTCAGATCTTGCAGTGCATTGATTTTCAAAGGAGGTGCTCCGGGCCGGGCATAGGGTTGGTTTTGAGCGGACAAGAAAAACAGCGGGTCTTTCACACGTCCCGATTGCGCATCCAGTCAGCGGTCTTGAAGAAGCTGGCGCTCAATCGCTCGCGCAGCACTGGGTCTACGCTCAATTCGGTCATGGCCTGGTCCATGCAGGCCAACCACTGGTCGCGCTCGAGCACACCAATCGAAAACGGCATGTGGCGCATGCGTAAACGCGGGTGGCCAAAACGCTCGGTGTAATGCTCGGGCCCACCCAACCAGCCGCACAAAAACCAAAACAATTTGTCGCGGGCACCGTCCAGACTGCTGCCGTGCGCATCGCGCAGGGCTTTGTAACCCGGCTCCATGTCCATCAGGTCATAAAAACGGTCGGCCAGGTCGCGCACCACCGATTCACCACCCATCCAGGCAAAGGGCGTATCAAACGGGGGCTTTTCTTCGATGTTCATAGCAGTCAATTGTGACGTGTTGCAAAGGGCCGTGAAAAGGCAAGATCACTGCGCCGCTTGACGCAAAGTCTGCACCACTGGCTGGCGCAACACCCCGGCCAAGCTCAGGCTGCCCGCACCCCAAGCCAACAAGGCACCGGCCAAGCCCCCGGCCAATGGTGCCCACAAAGGCGGCTGCCAGGCGAACTCGAAGGCATAACGGGCCAAGGCCCAGCCCACCACCAGCGCCATGGCGCTGGACATGAAACCCGCCAACCAGCCAATGCCCAGCAGCTCGGTGCGCTGCACCTGCGCCAGCAGGCTGCGGCCTGCACCCAGCGCTCGCATGATGGCGTATTCGCGCTCACGCGCTTGGCGGCTCGCGCCCACCGCGGCAAGCAACACCATCAGTCCCGCCGCCAAGGTGAAGGCAAACAAAAACTCCACAGCCCGAATCACCTGGTCCATGACCCGCTGCACCTGCGCCAGCGTGCTGCGCATGTCCACGCTGGTGATGTTGGGAAAGGCGTTGACCATGGCGTTTTCAAAACCCGGCACCCCCTCGGGCGAGCGGAAAGCGGCCATGTAGGTCATGGGCAAATCAGGCATTTGCGAGACCGGAAACAGCATGAAAAAATTGGCCCGCATGGAGGCCCAGTCCACCTTGCGCAAGGAGGTGACACGGGCCTCGTGGGGCTGGCCGGCAATGTCAAAACCGAGGCGGTCACCCAGCTTCAGGCCCAGCGCCTGAGCAATGCCGTCTTCTACGCTCACACCATCGGCCTCTTCGGCCTGCCAATGCCCAGCCACCAAGGGGTTATGGTCGGGCAAGACCGCGCTGTGCGAGAGATTGACTTCACGGTCAACGAAGCGTTTGCCACGGTCAGCTTGCATGTCATCGGGGCCGATGGCCCGGCCATTGATGGCCACCAGCCGGCCCCGGATCATAGGGAACCAATCGGGGGACTGCACACCCTTTTGGGTCAGGTAAGCCAAAAAGGCCTCGGCCTGATCGGGTTGCACATTGATGACAAAACGGTCGGGCGCGTTCACCGGCGTGGCCTGACGCCAACTGGCGATCAGGTCGGTCCGCAGCAAAACCAGCAAAGCCAGCGCTAACAAACCCACCGACAAAGCACTGACCTGCACCACCGCAAACAATGGCCGAGCCGCCACCTGCCGCGTGGCCAGGCGCAGCCAGCGCGGAGCCGAGTCGTCGGGCACCACCCGGCGCAGCAAAAACAAGGCCGCCGCAGCCAGACCGGCAAACACCAAGAGTGCCAGCGCAAAACCACCCACGGTGATCAGGCCCAGTGTCAGGCTGCGGCTGACCATGAGCAAGGTGAGGGCAAAGCCGATCAAGCCCATCACCAACACAAGTCCCGAGCGCACCTGCACACTGCCCAAGTCGCGGCGGATCACCCGCAGCGGTGGCACTTTGGCCAGCTGCAAAACAGGCGGCAGACCAAAGGCCACCAGCAGGGTCAAACCCATGGCCAGACCCATCAGCGCCGGCTGCAGCGTGGCACCAGGTAAGTTGGCATCCACCAACCCCACCAGCAGCTGCACAAATCCCAGGTGCACGCCGTACCCAGCCAGCACCCCCAGCACACTGGCCACCAGGCCCGCGCCCAAAAACTCCAGGCCATAACTCAATGTGAGTGTGCGCTGGCTTTGCCCCAGGACTCGAAGCAAAGCACAGGCGTCCAGCTGGCGCTCGGCAAAGCTGCGCGCCGCCAAGGCCACGGCCACGGCGCACAGCAAGGCGGCCAGCAAAGCCACCAGGTTCAAAAATTGCGAAGCCCGGTCCAGGGTTTGGCGCATTTCGGGTCGGCCGCTGCCCAACGACTCGACTTTCACGCCACGCACCGCCGGCTTGTCGGCCTCAGCCTGCGCCCAAGGCAAAAATTGGCTTACGGCCGCATCGCTGCCCGCCACGGCCATGCGCCAACTCACGCGGCTGGCCGGCTGCACCAGGCCCGTCGAGGCCAAGTCAGCCATGTTCATCATCACGCGCGGGGCAAAGCCCATGAATCCCGCCCCCCGATCGGGCTCTCGGATGATGGTGGCTGCAATGCGCAAACTGCGCTCGCCCAAAGCCAACTTTTGTCCCACCTGCATGTTCATCGCTTCGAGCAAAGCCGCATCGACCCAAACCTCTCCCTCAGGCGGAATGCTGGGCGCGCTTTGACCGGCGATCTCCAAACGACCGCGCAAGGGGTAACCGGGCTCCACAGCTTTGAGGGCCACCAGGCGGGTGGCCGGTGCAGCGTCCATAGCGGTGTCCGTCGCTGCAGCAGAGGCCGCGGTGTTAGCAGACGTGTCGCCAAGGGCAGGCGCCATCGCCCGCGCCATGGTTGGGAAACTCACATTGGTGTTGGTTTGCAAGCCAGCCTCGCGGGCTTTTTGGACAAAGTCTTCGGTCGTGCGTTGGTCACTCACCACCACCGCGTCCCCGCCCAACAGTTGGCGCGCGTCGCGCCACAGACCCGACTGCATCCGGTCGGCCAGAAAACCCACCGCCGTCAAGGCCGCCACCGCCAAGGCCACCGACACCATCAACAGGCGCAACTCGCCCGCCCGCAAGTCACGCCACAACTGACGCGCACCCAGCTTCAAACCATGCATCCAGGATTGATTGTTCATCCGCTGACCTTAACCCAGGGGCGAAGGTCTGGCAGGGCTGGGGGCTTGGCAGGCACCTGACGCATGCCCGATGCGAGCACCCCATCGGGTCCCAGAGAGGCTGGATTTAAGCCGCTCGGCCCCGGACTCTGGCTTGCTCACGCGCCAACTCGTACGCGGCCTGAACGAAGGATTCCTCCAGGTCTTCCCCCGCGGGGGTTGGCTGGGCATCCGACCAGCGCACGATGGCCACCCGAGCACCATCGATCGTTTCCTGGATGGGCACCCTGCACAAGCCGCTGGCTTGCATGCGCGACTCATGAACCTCCATCGGCATGGCCGCCACCAGGTCGCTGTGCCGGGCCAGCGTTTCCAAGCCCGTCAAGGTCTGACAGGTCACTGAGCATTGAGGCGAGGCCAAACCGGCCTGCTGAAAAGCTCGGTCCAAACCCCGGGCAACCGAACTCTCTAGGCTGGGCAATACCCATTGAGCTCCCAACAACTGCGACAAATTTTGGGCGTTTTGCAGAGGATGTCCGGGACGCACCACCACGGATACTGTGGTGGCGTAGAGCGCGCGGGTGACGAACTCAGACCCTAATTGTTCAGCTGGCAAAGACATCACGGCAAAGTCAGGCGCGCCTTCGCGCAAACCGCCCAACTGAAAGCTTGGCGGCACGATGTTCAATTGCAATCCCGGCCAACGAATCCGAAATGCCGGAATCACCTGGGGCAACAAGGCCATGGTGGCGAAGTGGGACAGCGCCACCACCAGACGTCCTTCTTTGTGGCCCCGTCTTTGCTGCACATCTTCACCGGCTTGACGGGCTTGGCTGCGAATCGCTCGGGCGCGCGGCAGCAAGGCCAAGCCATATTCCGTAGCCTGTACCCCACGCAAGCCGCGCTCGAACAAGGTGACCCCGAGGGACTCTTCCAGACGGCGCAGTTGTTTGCTCACGGCCGGTTGCGAACTGCCCAGTTTGCGAGCTGCAGCCGTCACACTGCCCGCGTCCGCAATTTCAGCCAGCAACACCAGCGCAGCCGGATCAGGGATGCCGGCAGGGGTCGACTTGCGGGGCCGCCCGTCATGAACCGATGTGATGGGCAAAGCTGCAGAGTTTGCGGATTCAGGCATCGAATCATCCATAACAAAAAGACATGATTATTACCTTTTCAAGGCTTGTTGGAATACCAGAGCCTGACTACGATGACCTTGTCTGTTCCACGATTCGGAGTCTTGTTTGCCACTGACCCTTGCCGATTGCATGCACCTGGATGCCCACAACCCCGGTCACATCCGTTTGGCCCAGATGGGGGACCGCTTTGACCCGGGCACACCAGGAACGCTGTATTTCGATGCCAACTCGATCGGACCCATGCCGCGCATGGCACCCTTGAAAATGCAGACCGTGCTGCAAGACGGTTGGGCCAAAGCACGGCGACGCAGCTGGAACGAGCTGGACTGGCTGGAGCAGCCTCGCACGCTCGGTGCCTCAATGGCCCATCTGATCGGGGCGGGCAGCAACGATGTCCGGGTCACGGACACCACCAGCATCAACCAATACAAGTTGTTGCGCTATGCGCTCAGCGTTGCAGCCCCTCGCCGTGTGATCGTGCTGGAACGCCACGTGTTTCCCTCCAACCGCTATGTGGCCGAAGCCATCGCCCGGGAGCATCTGGCCGAGCTGCGTTTCATCGACGATGCGTCCGATTTGCGTGCGGCTCTGGCCCCGCAAGACGTGGCCGTGGTGGCCTTGTCCCATGTGGACTACCGCAGCAGCACGCGACTGGACATGGCTGCTTTGAACCGCTGCATTCGCGAGGCGGGTGCCATGAGCCTGTGGGACCTGTCGCATTCTGCAGGTGCCGTGGCCATCGCGCTGGTCCAAAGCGAAGCGGACCTGGCGGTGGGATGCGGCTACAAGTACCTGTGCGGTGGACCGGGTGCACCGGCATTTTTGTACATCCACCCGCGCTGGGCCGATGCCGCTTGGCCTGCCATCTCGGGTTGGATGGGGCATGCCGACACATTTGCCTTTGAGCCCAACTACAGGCCAGGCGCAGGGGCCGACCGTTTTTTGGTGGGTACCCCCGCCGTCCTGGCCAATGCTGCTTTTTCGGCAGCAGCAGAGCTTTGGCGCGAGGTCGACCCGCTGGCCCTGGACCAGCGCCACAGGTCATTAACCGACACCTTGATTCAACTCTTCGATGAACAGTGCGCCACTTGGCCGTTGCACTTGTCCAGCCCACGAAGTCACGCCCATCGTGGCGGCCATGTGGCCCTGCAGTTCGATGGGGCTGCCGCATTGGCGCAAGCCTTGGTTGAGCAAGGCGTCATCGTTTCTTCGCGCAAACCCGACGCTTTACGCTGGGGTGTTCACCCATTGACCACAACCCATCAACAGCTGTGGTCAGCGGTTCAGGTCTTGCGGCAGTTGCTGGTCAGCGGCAGTTGGCAGGACACCCGCTTTGAACGCCCCATGGTCTGAACCCCGCATACCGCTGTTTTCCTCCTTTGCCTTTTCAACCGATACCCCCATGACCGCCACCGACAGACCCACTGCACAAACGAACGCCCCGATACGCCTGGCCGCTGACATTGGCGGCACGTTCACCGATGTGGTTCTCGAAACACCCTCGCGCCGACACAGCTACAAAGTCTTGACCACGCCACGCCAGCCAGAACTGGCCGTGATGGAGGGACTCAATCGCCTGCTCAACGCTTCGGGTCTGGACGGTTCATGCATTGAGCTGTTTGTCCACGGCACCACATTGGCCACCAACGCCCTGATCGAGCGCAAGGGCGCGCGCACAGCTTTTGTCACCACCGAAGGTTTTCGGGATGTTTTGGCCATGGGCTTTGAAAAACGCTTTGATGCTTACGACACGAACCTGGAGGGGCCAACCGAGTTGGTGCCCAGGCCCTGGCGCCTGACGGTTCGCGAACGCATCGCGGCCGATGGCACGGTGCTGCTCGACCTGAATGAAGACGACGTCAGAACGGTCGGTGCCCAGATGCGAGATGCGCACATCGAAGCAGTGGCCATCGGTTTCATGCACGCATGGGGCCACCCCGCGCACGAACAACGGGCCCGCGACATCCTTGCACCCATCCTCGGGCCGAATGTGAGCATTTGCCTGTCCTCGGAAGTGTGCCCCGAGATCCGCGAATACGAGCGTTTTTCCACCACCGTGGCCAACGCGTACGTGCGCCCTCTGATGGGCAGCTATCTCTTTCGACTGCAGGACAGCATCCGGCAAAAAGGTCTGCACTGCCCCATGTTGCTGATGATGTCGGGCGGCGGGCTGACCACGCTGGAGTTGGCCGCTCGCTTTCCAATCCGTCTGGTCGAATCCGGACCAGCCGGCGGTGCCATTTTAGCGGCCCACTTGGCACGGGAATGCGGCCTGGACAAAGTGCTGGCCTTTGACATGGGCGGAACCACCGCCAAGATTTGCCTGATCAACAACGGTCAGCCTGAACGGTCACGCCGCTTCGAAATTGGCCGGGTCTGGAAAAACCTCAAAGGCAGCGGCTTGCCCATCCGCATTCCGGTGATCGAACTGGTGGAAATTGGTGCTGGCGGAGGCTCCATCGGCCGGGTCGATGCCCTGCAGCGCATCACCGTCGGACCGGATTCGTGTGGTTCCGAACCGGGCCCCGCCTGCTATGGGCGCGGCGGCGAACTGCCGGCGGTCACAGACGCCAACGTGGTGCTCGGACGCATCGACCCCGAACGCTTTGCCTCAGGCCGCATGCCACTGGATGCAACATTGGCCCAGCAAGCCCTCATGCGCCATGTCGGAAAAGCTTTGGGCATGGATGCTTTCTGGGCCGCCGCAGGCATCAGCGAAATGGTCGAGGAAAACATGGCCAATGCGGCCCGTGTGCACGCCATTGAGCGCGGCCAAGACCTGGAAAACTTCACCATGGTGGCGTTCGGCGGGGCCGCGCCCTTGCATGCTGGCCGACTGGCACAAAAACTGGGCATCACCCGAGTGATGGTCCCTGCCGGCGCCGGGGTCGGCTCGGCCATCGGCTTTTTACGTGCGCCAGTGGCCTTTGAGGTGGTGCGCAGCGATCTGTCCGTCTTGTTGACGATGGACCCCCAAGCGGTCGAGGCCCGGCTAGAGGCCATGCATGCCGAAGCACTGTCGGTGGTGGAAACCGCCAGCGCAGGGGCTCCCTTGCAGGTGCTGAGAGTGGCTGAATTGCGTTATGCCGGTCAAGGACATGAACTTCGAGTGCATCTGCCTCCCGCATCAGACGGCCCCATCGATCTTTCAGCACTGGCGGCGCTTGTGGAAGCTTTTGAAAAATCCTACGAACAAATTTACGGGCTGCGCATACCCGATGGCGAAGTCGAGGCGGTCACCTGGTCGGTCACCGTCTCCACCCTGCCGCAAGCCGTGCAGCCGATCGCCTTGCCTCTAGCCATTCACCAACGAGAACCCTTGTCGACACGGCCGGTTTGGGAGCCCGCGCTGGGCGAGCAACGGGACTTTGGCCTGCACTGGCGCTTTGACCTTCACACGGGCGAGAACATCGCAGGCCCCGCTTTGGTGGCCGAAGACGAAACCACCATCGTCGTTCCCGCAGGCTGGATGGCGCGGCTGGATGAGCAAGGCCATTTGATGATGGAGGCTCAATCATGAGCACGCACATGCTGCACGCCATTCGCACACAGGTCATGTGGAACCGGCTGATTTCAGTGGTCGAAGAGCAAGCCCAGGCCTTGCTGCGCACCGCATTTGGATCGGTGGCGCGGGAAGCGGGTGACCTCTCGGCTGGTGTCTACGACACGAACGGACGCATGCTGGCCCAGGCCGTCACGGGCACACCCGGGCACGTCAACACGATGGCTGTCGCTGTGGGTCATTTCCTGGAACGGTTCCCACTGGAGGGCCTGGTCGCAGGGGATGTGCTGGTGACCAACGACCCCTGGATGGGCACCGGGCATTTGTTTGATTTTGTGGTCGTGACCCCGGTCTTTGTCGGACAACGCCCGGTGGCGGTGTTTGCATCCACCTGCCACACCATCGATGTGGGTGGGCGCGGCTTCACAGCCGATGCCGCCTCGGTGTTTGAAGAGGGCACCTGCATTCCCCACCTCAAACTGGTGCGGGCCGGAGCGCTGAATGAAGATGTGCTGGCCATCATCCAGGCCAACTCTCGCAACCCCATCGAGGCCAGAGGGGACATCCTGTCCTTGGTCAGCAGCAACGAAGTGGGTAGTCGCCGCTTGGTCGAGATGATGACCGAGTTCAAACTGGCGAGTCTGGACACGCTGGCCGAGCACATTCTCGAGCAATCGGGTCGTGCCACCCGCGAAGCCATCGCGCGACTGCCCGATGGGCAATGGCGCGCCGAAATGACCATCGACGGCTATGAACATCCCGTGAGCCTGGTCGCCACCCTGCACAAGCAGGGCGAACAGATCCGCGTGGATTACGCAGGCACCAGCGCCGCATCACGCATGGGCATCAATTCGCCCAAATGCTACAGCGACGCTTATTCGGTCTTCGGCCTCAAATGCCTGATCGCGCCCGAGGTCCCCAACAACGCCGGCTCCCTGGCCCCTTTCGAAGTGATCGCCCCTGAAGGCAGCATCGTTCATCCACAACGGCCCAGTCCGGTCACCGCTCGCCATGTGATTGGACAGATGCTCCCCGACTTGATGTTTGGCTGCTTGGAGCAAGCCCTGAACGGCCAAGTACCGGCCGAATCGGCCGGCAGCATCTGGGTGCTGGCCATGAGCCGACACCCCGCGCAAGGCAAGGCCTTCAATGTCATGAGTGTCGGTTTAGGCGGCACGGGCGCACGCCCCACCAAGGATGGTTTGTCGACCACCGCTTTTCCCAGTGGCGTCGGTGGCATTCCAGTTGAAATCACGGAAGCGCAATCACCATTGGTCTTCTGGGAAAAAGTGTATTTGCCCCACTCGGCCGGTGCCGGGCAGTGGCGCGGGGGCCTCAGCCAGCGCATCGTGATCGGCACCCGTGACGCAGTGGGTTTTGACTGCTCGGCCGCCACCTTTGACCGCCGTGCCTACCCGGCCCGTGGCCGCAATGGCGGCATGTCGGGCACCCCCGGACGGGTCGACGTCCAAGCGGCCAGTGGTGTGCAAACCCCACATGAAGGCAAAAGCACCATTCACATCCCTAACGGTGGTCGTCTTTGCATTGAACTGCCCGGCGGCGGCGGCTTTGGTCCACCCGAAAAGCGAGACCCGGCCCTCTGCGCAAAGGATGCGGTCAACCATGCGACTGCCCCCCCAGATCTTTCACCCCTGTCCTTCAACCCACTCCCCAGGAGTTCTTCATGAAACTGATCCAACGTCTGACGTATTCATTTTTTCTGCTGCTCATGGCGCTGCCATGGTCAGCACACTCAGCCGATTACAACGGCACGATCCGCATTGTGGTGGGATTCCCACCCGGGGGAGCGACCGATGTTGTCGCGCGCATCATGGGTGAAAAATTGCGCGTGATCATGAACCAGCCGGTCATTGTGGAAAACAAACCCGGTGCCGGCGGCATGATTGCCACGCAACAACTCAAGGCTGCAGCGCCCGACGGTGCCATGGTGATGCTGACCATCGACCATTCCCATGTGATCATTCCCCTGACCTTCAAGGCACCAGGATACGAACCTCTCAAGGACTTCACAGCCTTGGCAGGTGTCGCCAGTTATTACAACGTCATGGCCCTGTCCAGCACGATTGCCGCCAAAACTCCCTCGGAGTTTGGCACCTGGCTCAAAGCCAATCCGGGCAAGGCCAATTACGGCATCCCTGCCGTCGGCAGCGTGCCTCAATTTGCGGGCCTGCTGGTGGGCAAGTCACTGGGCACACCGATGGTGGCCATTCCTTACCGGGGTGGCGCACCCCTGGTCCAGGATCTGCTGGGTGGGCAAGTGCCCGCTGGGTTTTTATCGCTGACCGAGTCTATCGAGCACCACCGCAATGGAAAAATGCATGTCATGGCCGTCTCGGGCACCAGCCGTGCCAAATCAGCACCCGACATTCCCACCTTCCAGGAGTTGGGCATCAAAGGGGTCGACAAGAACCCCTGGCTGGCATTTTTTGGACCCAAAGGTTTGCCCTCCGAATTTGTGGACCGCTTCAGCCGTTCGGTGTCCGCTGCCCTGGCGGACCCAGAAGTCGTTGAAAAGCTCTCCAAACTGGGCAATGTGGCCACCTACGCCAACCCAGCTCAATTGCAAGAATGGGTGTCCTCTGCCACGTTGCACTGGGGTCCAGTCATCAAGGAATCAGGGTTCGAATTGCAATGAAAACCTGACTGGAAAAGTCAAGCGGGCCTGAGCAGGCCCAAAAAAAGGCCATTCATTGAATGGCCTTTTTAAATCATTTTGGTGGTGATAGGTGGATTTGAACCACCGACATCAGCATTATGAATGCTGCGCTCTAACCAACTGAGCTATATCACCTGAATTTGTTGGCGCAAGCCACCAAGCCAAAAATTATACACAAGATTCCCGGGTAGTCGGGCAAGTTGCCGTAACAATTGGCGCATGAAACAGCCAAGACCAGAACCCACCGAACAGGAAATCTGTCAACAAACAGCCCAAGTGATTTGGGAGCATTGGCAATCAGGCCAAGTGCTGAGCGCCCTGCCCGAGGCCTGCCGACCCTTGACGGCAGCACAAGGCTACGCTGCACAAGCGCAATTGCCCGCCGTGTCTGGCCGCCAGGTGGTTGGCTGGAAGATCGCGGCCACCAGCGCCAACGGACAATTGCACATCAACGTGGGGGGTCCGCTGGCCGGGCGGCTGTTGTCGGGTCAGGTGTTTGAAAGCGGCGCTACCGTGCCCTCTGCGGGAAACCGCATGTGCGTGGCCGAGCCGGAATTTGCCTTTGCCATGGCGCAAGACCTGCCACCGCAAGCCGCACCTTACACCCAACAGCAAGTCATGGCCGCCGTGGCCAGTTTGCATCCGGCCCTTGAGGTGCCCGACTCGCGGCTGGAACCCTTTACCGCAGCGGGTGAGGCACAACTGCTGGCCGACAACGCCTGCGCCCGCCACTTTGTGCTGGGCCCGGCCGCGCCCGATGTCTGGCGCGACCTGGATTTGAGCACCTACCCGGTGCATGCCCGGGTCCAACACGGCAGCCATCTGAAGTACACCCGAGACGGCACCGGCGGCAACGTGCTGGGCGACCCGCGCATCGCCCTGACCTGGCTGGCCAACCAGCTGTCTAGCCTGGGCATCACGCTCCAAAAGGGCCATGTGGTGACCACCGGCACTTGCATGGTGCCACTGGAGTTGCAGCCCGGTGACAGCGCCAGCGCCGACTTCGGCCCACTGGGCCGTGTGAACCTGATTTTTTCGGAGACTTGAGCCATGACAAAACCCCTTTTGGCCCTGATCGGCACCGGCGGCACCATCGCAGGCGCGGCCAGCGCTGCCTCCGTCAGCACCGATTACAAACCCGCCAGCCTGAGCCTGGCCGCCGTGGTCGACACTGTGCCCGAGCTGCGTGCACGTTACATCATCGAGGTCTCGCAACCCATGCAGCTGGCCAGCTACGACGTGCGGCCCGAGCATTGGCTCGATCTGCATGCCGCCGTGATGCAAGCAGCACATAACCCCGATGTGGTGGGCATCGTGATTACACACGGCACCGACACGCTGGAAGAAACCGCCACCTTTTTGCACCTGAGCGTGGACACCGACAAACCCATCGTGGTGGTGGGCGCGATGCGCCCTGCCACGGCCTATTCGGCCGATGGCCCGGCCAATTTGCTGGACGCCTGCAGCGTGGCCGCCTGCACCGGTGCACGGGGGCGCGGCACCTTGGTGGTCATGAACGGCCGAATCCATTCAGGCCTGTGGGTGGGCAAACGCCATGTGAGCAGCGTAGAAGCTTTTGACAGCCCACTGGCCGGTGCCGTGGGCGAGGTGGCCGATCAAGCGGTGCAGTGGTTTCGCGCCGTCGGGCGTGCTCCGACTGTAGCTTGGCAAACGCCCACAACATGGCCCAGGGTGGACATGGTCGTGGCTTATGCCGGGGTGGACGACACCGCCCTGCGCGCCTTCGTGGCGGCCGGGGCGCAGGGCATCGTGCACGCTGGGTTTGGCAACGCCAACACGCCCACGGCCTACCGCGCTTTCATTCAGTCATTGCCTGCACAAGGTGTTTTGGTGGCCCGCTGCGCCCGCTTCATTACCGGCAGCGTGACGCGGGCCAGCGTCTACGCCGATGCCCAGCACGGCATCCTGACCGCAGGCCCACTGCCACCGCACAAGGTGCGCATCGTCATGCTGCTGGGCCTGGCGCATGGCATGGACGGGCCTGCGATTCAAACCTGGATCGACCAGATTTTGCTGGCCGGCTGAAACCCGCTGATCAGCGCGCTCGCTGAGTCCAGTACAGCACCATGCCGCTGATGCTGGCCATGACCATGAGGCCCACAAAGCCGGCGCGGTAGGTGCCAAACAGGCCCGACAAGGCGCCGAACATGGGCGGCCCCACCACCACGCCCAAAAACGTGAAGGCCAGTGTGCCCCCTGTGGCCATGCTGGCCATGCCGGGGGGCGCGCGGCGGGCCACTTCGGCCAAATACACGCCGTTCCAGCCGATGGCCGAGGCCCCAAAGCCCACCAGAATGACGATCACCACAGCCTGCGGCGTGTCGGTGGTCAAAAAGGCCGAGGCCAAAGCGCCCAAAGCCATCATGCTGGCCAAAAGCAACAACATGCGCCTTGCGCCCAACCAACGGTCGGCCACATAGCCCCAGACCACGCGCCCGCCAATGCCGCCCAACTGAGTGACCGACAAAGCCAGCCCCGCCGCCACCAGACCGTAAGACAAATCGTCGTGCAAAAAGGTCACCAGATACGTGGTGAGCGACAGCTGCACCATGGAAAACATGAACGAGCAAGACGCCATGGTGAGCAGTGCCCGATGCGCCAGCGCCAGACGGATGGGCTCGATCAAACTGCCCCAACGGATGCGGGTGTCCGGTTGGCGGTCGCTGTCGAGTTCGGCCCGCAGGCTTTGCGACACCCAGGCGCACAGCAGGCACACCACAGCCACCGCCACCAAACTGAGTTGCCAATTGCCCAGCAGCGCCAAAGGCGGCACCACCGCGCCTGCCAGCATGCTGCCCAAGGGCACGCCGGTTTGCTTGATGGAAAACACCAGCGACATCTGGTGCTTGGGTGTGGTGCGGGCCAGCAGGTGCGAGCTGGCCGGCGTGATCGGGCCATAACCCAGCCCAATCAGCACCGCGCCCAACACCATGGCTGGCAGCCAGGGCACGGCGCACAAGAGCAAGCCCAAGGCACACAAGACCAGGCCCCACTGGCTCACCCGAATGGCCCCCATGCGGGCCACCGTGGCACCGCCCATCAAGGTGGCCACCATGGCCCCGGCATAAGTCACCGACACGTACAGGCCCACCAAGGCGGGCGAGACTTGCAAAGTCTGCGCCACCACAGGGGCGACCACGGGCAGGCTCAGCAAAGCCATGGCGACCATGGCCTGAATCACCAAGGTCAGCAGCAAGGGCCACCAGTTGCTCATCGTTTCATCTCCCGAACAGGAGAGAAGGCCCAGGGGGCCGCAGCGATCACACCCAGCATCAGTTGGCTTTGACGCCCGCCTTGACCAACAAGCTGCCCAAGGTGTCGATCTCGTTTTTCAAGTGGGCCCGCAAAGCCTCTGGCCGCGCCAGCTCCACACCCACGGCCGAAATGCCCATGGCTTCCAGGCGTTGGCGCACCTCTGGGTCGGCCACCGACTTTTGCAAGGCAGCGGTCAACTGATCGAGCACCGGTTTGGGCGTGCCTTTGGGGGCATACAGGCCAAAGGAGATGTTGATGTCAAAGCCTTCCACACCGGCGTCGCTGATGGCAGGCACTTCAGGCAATTGGGGCAAACGGGCTTTGCCCGCCGAGGCATAAGCCTTGATCTTGCCGCCCTTGACCGAGGGCACCGTGCCCGAGGTCTGGTCACACAAAATGTCCACCTGGCCACCCATCAGGTCGGTCAAGGCCGGGCCTGTGCCCTTGTAGGGAATTTCATTGAGCTTGACGTTCAGTGCGTTCATCATCATCAAACCACACAGGTGCGAGGCCGACCCCACACCCGCATGCGCGAGGCTGACTTTGCTGCCATTGGCTTTCACGTAGGCCACAAACTCGTTCAGGTTTTTGGCCGGGAACTCGTTGCGCGCCACGATCACCATGGGGCCGCTGGTGGCTCGGCCAATCGGCTCAAAATCATCCACCGGGTGGTAGGGCAGGCTTTTGTACATGGCCACGTTGGTGGCGTGGCTGACGTGGATCATCAGCAAGGTGTAGCCATCGGCTTTGGCGCGGGCCACTTTGGCCGTGCCAATCGAGCCCGAGGCGCCTGCGGTGTTGTCCACCACGATCTGCTGACCCAGGTGCTTTTGCATGGCCCCGGCAAACAAGCGCGTGATGGTGTCACCCGGGCCGCCTGCGGCATAGGGCATAACCATGGTGATGGCGCGGTTAGGAAAGTCTTGCGCAAAAGCCTGAAAGGCGGTCGCTGCCAGCATCAGGGCCAAGCCCGTGCGAATGAAACGAATGTGCATGAAAGTCTCCTCTTTTTATGAAGGCCGCAGTGTGACCGATCAGGCCAACAAGCGTTGGCGAATTTCCAGAGGGCTCAAGACCTCAAGGGGTTCAGCACCGCCACCGGGAATGCCCGCTTGCGTGGCGTTCAGCAGCATGGACACCATGACATAGGTGCCCGACAAGACCGTCAGGTCCACCACCGCCTGCTCGCCCATGCGGTCCACAGCTTCTTGCCACAAGGCATCGGGCACGCGGTGGTTCATAGAGAGCTGAATGCAAAAGTCATACACCAAGCGTTCGTCCTCTTGCATGCTGCTGGGCCGTCGGCATTGCTGCAAGTCGCGCATCACCGCGTCTGACAAACCCGCCTTGCGCGCAATGGGTTCGTGCGCCCACCACTCGAATTGCGCGTTAGAGATGCGCGCCTGGATCAGGATGGCCAACTCGTTCAGGCGTTTGTTGACCGAGGTCTTGAAGCGAAGGTAGTCCAGAAAATCAAAGGCACGGCGCGCCATGTCGGGGCTGCGCAACAGCGCGTTGTAGGGGCCGCCGAGCGCCGCGCTCGACACCTTGAGGATGTCGTCGGCCAAGGGCCGCACCTCGGGGGGCAATTCGTCGTAACGGATCTGGGCGAATCGTTCTGTCATGAAGCGTTCCTGCAAAAATTGGGGGGTACACCAGCGCTCGATCACCAACACTTGAGCACCAGCGCCTGTTCAGCCGCGTTGAACAGGCCAGATGCCCCGAGCAACGCGCCAACATAACAACAAAGCACAGGCAATTGAGTCACCCACATGACTGGCAAACCGCCATCATGGGCCCTGGTCTGGGCCACACTTGCAGTTGCTTGCACTTGCCAGAACTTTTGGGCCTTGAACACTTGGCCCGTCACGCCGGCCCTCTAACCCCTATGAACGGAACCTTCCCATGCTGAAATTTTTCTTCAACGCTGCCCCCAACCCCATGAAGATCACCCTGCTGCTTGAAGAGCTGGGCCTGCCTTTTGAGGCCGTGCCCGTGGACACGCGCAAGGGCGAACAATTTGAGCCTGCCTTTTTGGCCGTCAACCCCAATGCCAAGGTGCCTGCCATCACCGATGGTGACGTGACCGTGTTCGACAGCAACGCCATCTTGTTGTACTTGGCCGAGCGCGAACAAAAATTCATGCCTGGTGTGGCGCAAGCCAAAGAGCGCGGCGCAGCCCTGTCCTGGCTGCTGTTCATCGCCAGCGGCATCGGGCCGTTTTCAGGCCAGTCGGTGCACTTTCGCCATGCCGCACCCGAGCCCAAAGAATACGCCCTGAACCGCTACGACTTTGAAGCCCACCGCCACTGGAGCGTGCTGGAAAAGCACCTGGCGCAAAACACTTACATGCTGGGCGAGCACTACAGCATAGTCGACATGGCCTTGTGGGGCTGGGCCCGCATGCTGCCTTATGTATTGGGCACGGGGGAAGCCACCTGGACGCAGTACCCCCACATCAAACGCCTGCTGGATTTGGTCAACGCCCGCCCGGCGGCCCAGCGCGCCGAAGCCTTCAAAACGAAATACACCTTCAAGACCGACATGGACGCGGACGCCAAGAAGTTCATGTTCCCACAAAACGAGCGGCTGAAAAAAGCCTGAGGCCCACCGTGAGCCTGACGGGTGGGTGGCAGTGGCATTGGCGTGCCTGGCGTTCGCAAAAACGTTGGGCACCTGCTGCGGCACAAATTTCAGATTGGCTGCTCGCGCAAGCCATGCCGCGCCAACAACTGGTGTTGATCGGACCGAGCGCAGGCTGGATGCTGCCCACCGAATGGCTAACTCAATTCGAAGAAGTGCATGCTTGGGACATCGACCCCATGGCGGCGCCTTTGTTTCGGTGGCGTCATGGTCAGGCTTTGAAGCGTGAAGGCACTCGCCTGAACCTGCACACAGGCGATGGTTTGGCGCAACTCGATGAATGGACACGCACCCTGCCGACCGCCTTCTTCTGGTTTGACAACGTCCTGGGGCAATTGCGTTTCACAGACCCATCGCCGGATGCCGTGGAGCAGCGCTTGAACAATTTGCAGCGCCAACTCGAGACCGTTGCATGGGGCAGCGTCCATGACCGCATGTCAGGACGCCACACTTCTGGCACCCTCTTTCCGATGGCCCGCCACAGTGTGGCTGGATTGGCCATGGAAACCCCTGAAGGACAGGCCTGGTTGCTCCAAATGGGGGCCATCAGTCCTTGGCTGGACCACTTGACCGAAGGTGTCTTGCCCAAAGGCACGCCCGTGCAGCACACTGCGTGGCCATTCAAACCGAGGTATGCGCATTGGCTCGAAATGGGCTGGACTGGGCCGTCTTAATTTCCCAAATCCAGCGCCCAGTACTGACCCACCAGATCGTGTCCAAAGGAATGGTGGGGCTCTTCGGACAACAACACAAAACCCGCGGTTTGGTAGATGTGCCTGGCCGCATGCAGTATGTCGTTGGTCCACAAAGTCAATTTGGAATAGTCCCGGGCTTTGGCAAAAGCGATGCACTCTTGGGTCAAGCGCCGTCCCAGGCCGGTGCCGCGCATCTCGGGCTCCACGTACAACAAGCGCAGCTTGGCCTCGGTGTCAGAGACCTTGACCACAAACGCCGAACCCACCACCTGGCCCTCGCACTCGGCGATCCAGGCGTTCTCCCATTCCGCGTCAAAGTTCTTCACAAACTGCGCGGCGATCTCAGCCACCAGGGCCTCGAAGGTGCCGTCCCAGCCGTACTCTTGCGCGTACAAAATGCCCTGTCGGTGCGCCACCCAGCCGATGTCGCCCACTTGCAGGCCGCGCAAAACGATGTGGGGCGTCATGACTTTTCACTGCTTTCGTAGCGCTGCCCCAGCGCCAGCAATTGAGGCGTTTCAATGACCGCGTTCAGGCCATCGAAGTCCAGCATCTTTTCTTGCCAGGGCCGCGTGGTCTGGTGGGTGTGCAAGCTCGCGTAATAGCCCTGCAAGGTGTGCAGCACCGCCCGCGCGGTGCCGCCTGGGAAGATCACGATCTTGAAACCGCGCTCACCCAACTCGGCTGCGCTTTGCACCGGCGTTTTGCCGCCTTCGACCATGTTGGCCAACAGTGGAACGCGGTTTGCAAATTGCGCACATGCACGGTTCATCTGCTCATTTGACCGGAGCGCTTCAATGAACAGTGCATCCACCCCGCATTCCAGATAGCGCTCGGCCCGCTCCAGCGCGGCGTCGAGGCCTTCCACGGCCACGGCGTCGGTACGCGCCAGGATCAAGGTGTTCTTGTTTTGCCGGGCATCCAGGGCAGCGCGCAGCTTGCCTTGCATTTCGGCCACCGGCACCACGCCCTTGCCGTCCAAATGGCCGCAGCGTTTGGGGAAAGTCTGATCCTCGATCTGGATCATGGCAGCCCCGGCGCGCTCGAAGTCGCGCACCGTGCGCTGGGTGTTGAGCGCATTGCCAAAGCCGGTGTCAGCGTCCACGATCACGGGAATGCTGACCCGATCGGTGATGTGCGCCAAGGTCTGCGCCACTTCGGTGGCGGTGGTGAGGCCAATGTCGGAGCGGCCCAGGCGCGTGTAGGCAATCGATGCGCCTGACAAATACAGTGCTTCAAAACCCGCCTGCTGCGCCACCAGTGCGGTGAGTGCGTCGTACACGCCGGGCGCCAACAGGGCCTGCGGTTGTTGCAGGCGCTGGGCCAAAAGGGATTGGGCCAAAGTGGTGTGCTGGCTCATGGCGTGACCTTCAAAAGTTGTTGTACGGTGTGCGCCGCCATGTGCCCGCCCGCGATGGCGCTGAGCAAACCATTGCCCGACAAATAGCCCCAGACTTCTTGGCCCGACACACCCCGCGCCGCGCCTCCAGCGGCCAGCAGGTTGGGCAAAGGCGTGCCGTCTTGGCGCAGCACGCGGGCTTGCGCGTCGATGTCGAGACCGCCTTGGGTGTGGAACAAGGCACCGGTGACCTTGATGGCATGGAAAGGGGCATGCAGTGCACGCTTGAAGCTGCGGCCTGTCACCGCGTCGGTGCCGGACTGCACTGAGTTCAAAGTGGCGTGCAAGGCTTCAGGCGAGCAGCCGATCAGTTGCGCCAATGCATTGGCATCTGCGGCATGCTGCACGGCGCCTGCGCTTTGCGCAGACACAAAGTCCGGGAAGTCTTGCGCAAACGCCAGCAGCGCATCGTCGAACACATTCCAGGCCACTCCGCCGGGTTGCGCCAACACATGCACCGCCGCCTCAGAATAGCCCTGGGTCTCATCGTGAAAGCGCTGGCCTTGGGCATTGATCTGCACGCCGCCTTCCATCATCAGCGCCCAAGAGATCAAAGCGCCTTGCGGAATGGCCCATGAGCCATGGCCCTGGTAAGCCCCCAAATCGGCCAGACGTGCGCCCAGTTGTTGCCCCCAGGCAATCGCACTGCCGTCGTTGCCGACATGGCCAGCATAAGTGGCCTCGGCCATGTCGGGCAGCAGCTCTTGGACCATGGCCGCAGCCCCGCCAAAACCATTGCAAGCCAGCAACACCGCATCACAGCGGATGCGCTCCATTTGGCCGTTGGGCCGCATGTAACCCACGCCATGGATGCGCTGACCCTCATCGGACCACAGCTCGGTCACTTGCGCTTGGGTGAGCACCACCACTCCCGCAGCGTCGGCTGCGGCTTGCAAGCGGCTCATCAAACCCGCACCCGTTTTTTCGGGCACGGCGTGCATGCGGTGGGCGCTGTGGCCGGGGTACAAAAAGTTGTCCAGTACTTGCCAGGGCAGGCCGTGGTGATTGGCCAGTGCGTCCATGGCGGGGCCGATGTGTTGGGCATAGGCTTGCACCAGGTGGGGTGCGGCTTGGCCATGGGCCTTGGCCTGAATGTCTGATGCGAACAAGTCCACGCTGTCGCTGATGCCTTGGGCCAATTGCGCTTGCGTGCAGGGGGCCGGGATGAAGCCCGACGACAAAGCGGTGGAGCCTGCGGCAAAGGCATCGCGCTCCAGCACCACACACTCCACACCCAAGCGGTGCAAAGCCAGCGCTGCTGTGAGCCCACAAGCACCAGCGCCCACAATCACCACCGGCGTGTGATCCTCGGCTTGCAAATCAGCAGCCCGGCGAACTTGCGGCAGCGGCGCGTTCATGACCTCAGCCCAGTTGCTTCAAAAAAGTGGCGCTGTCCATGACATCACCCACCGAGCCCATGTCGGCCAACGCCGCCTGGTGCGCGGCTTCGCTGAAGGCGGCGCAACCATCGGACAAAACAACAACGTGGTAGTCCCGCACATGCGCATCGCGCACCGTGCTGGCCACGCCACCGTTGGTCACGATGCCACACACCACCAGCGTGTCGATGCCCGATTTTTTCAGCACCCAGTCGAGCTGCGTGTTGAAGAAGGCCGAATACGCCACCTTGAACACCGACACATCGACCAGCGGCGCGAGCAGGTCCACATTGGCCTGGCCCCGGCTGCCCGGGGCGAAATCTCCCTTGCGCAAAAACGGGCGGCGCTCTTTCAGGTGGGCTGAGATCATCGGCTCGCCGTGTGCATCAGGCCAAAGCGTGAACAGGCTGGCCGTGACCAGGCCACCTCGGCCTTTGATGGCACGCGCCACCGGTGCCATGCGCTCGGGCAGCTTCACCGCCTCGGCGCTCAGGGTGTTGCCCCGGGCATAAGCCCCGTCAGGGGCCAGAAAATCGTTTTGCAGGTCGACGATCACCATGCCCATGTTCTTGCCCAATTTCGCGTTCTTCAAGTTCATGCTGTGCGCTCCACCAACAAGTTGCCCAATGTGTCGACTCGTCCTTCAAAGCCCGGCTCCATCCACACCGTGGTATCGGGTTGCTCCAAAATCGCCGGGCCTTGCACCACGGTACCCACGGGCAGGCTCAGGCGCTCGTAGCGCTGCGCCGTCCACCACTGGCCTTGGTGGTAAACATGTTGCTCGCCCACCGAGGCCGTGCGGCCTTCGCCTTGGGGCGCCAGCACTGCCAGGTCAAACTTGGGACGGCGCCCGATACGCGCATAACGCAGGTTCATCACGCGGATCACCGGGCCTTGCAGCACGCGCCCAAAGGCGTGTTGGTAGGCCACTTCAAACGCGGCCAGCAATCCTGCCGCGTTCAATTGCTCACGCTTCACCGGCACTTGCAGGGTATGGGTCTGGCCCATGTAGAGCATGTCAAAGCTGATGACTTCGTCCACGCGCACAAAGTTCACACCGGCGGAATCGAGGCGCACTTGGCAAGCCTCGGCCAGGCTGTCCACGCGCTGCAGCAATGCAGGCCAAGCCACATCTGCCAGGGCTACGTTCAAGGTCTGCACCGCGTCATGGCGCATGTCGGCCATCACGCAACCCAGCGCCGAAGTGACGCCCGGGTAACGCGGCACGATGCCGGTGGTCACGCCCACCTCGCGCATCATGGCGCACACATGCAGACCGCCACCGCCGCCAAAGGGCATGTAGGCAAACTGGCGCGGATCGTGGCCACGCTCGATCGACACCACGCGGATCGCGCCAGCCATGCGGGCATTGGCCACCGTCAAAATCGCCTCAGCCGCTGCTAATGCCGTCAATCCCAAAGGCTCAGCCACATGCTGGGCAATGGCTGTTTCGGACAAGCCCGAATCGAGCTTTTGCAACAAACCGCCACCCAAAGGCCGGTCGGCCGCGATGCGGCCCAAAAGCACATTGGCGTCGGTCACCGTGGGTCGGGTGTTGCCGCGCCCATAACAAGCCGGGCCGGGAATGCTGCCCGCCGACTCGGGGCCCACTTGCAGCATGCCACCCGCATCGACCGAGGCGATCGAGCCGCCACCAGCGCCGATGGTCTCGATCTGGATCATGGGCGAGCGCACCACCAAGCCAAATTCGATGGACGTTTGCGCGGCGAGGGCCGCTTCGCCACCGGCCACCAAAGACACGTCAAACGACGTGCCACCGATGTCGCCGGTGATCACATTCTCAAAACCCGAAGCACGGGCAATCTCGGCGCAAGCCATGACGCCTGCCGCCGGGCCAGACAGCGCGGTGCGCACCGGCACATCACAAGCCGTCTGGCGCGACATGACGCCGCCATTGCTTTGCACAATCAGCAACTCACCGCCAAAGCCTTGGGCACGCAGGTCGCCATCGAGGCGCTGCAAATAGCTGCCCACCACGGGCTGCAAAGCGGCGTTGAGGGTCGCCGTGGAGCAACGCTCAAACTCGCGGATCTCGGGCAGCACTTCGCTGGCCGCCGTCACATAGCTGTTGGGCCAGATTTCACGCACGGCCGCTACAGCGGCTTGTTCGTTGCCGGGGTTGGCATAGGCGTGCACAAAGAACACACACACCGCCTCGCAGCCTTCGGCCAGCAAAGCACGGGCTTGCTCGCGCACCTGATCCAGATCGACTGGGGTGTGCAATTGGCCATCGGCCAGCACACGCTCATCCACCTCCAAACGCCAAGCCCGTGGCACCACCGGCGTGTAACTGCCGCGCAGGCCCCAAGTTTGTGGGCGGTCGCGGCGGCGCATCTCCAGCACATCGCGAAAACCCCGTGTGGTGATGATGCCGGTGCGGGCGATCTTGCGTTCGAGCAAAGCGTTGGTGCCCACCGTGGTGCCGTGCACGATGGTGGCAATGTCTTTGGCACCTTCAGAGCCAGTGGTGCCTGTGACTTTGGCGATGCCGTTCATGAAGCCCCGGGCTTCTTCACCCCGGGTCGAGGGCACTTTGACGATGCGGGCTTGGCCGGTTTTTTCGTCCAGTACAAACAGGTCGGTGAAGGTCCCGCCCACGTCCACGCCCACCACCCAATGCGGCTGATTCACTGCTGCCTCGCTCATGCTTGTTCCTTGGTGTAACCGAGTGCGATGTCCTTGGTGCGGTCTTGTTCTGACCGGTCTGCCGGGTTGCCCCAGCCGCCGCCGCCCGGTGTTTGCAGGCGAACCCGGTCGCCCTTCTTCAATTGAATGCCAAGCATCTTCGACACCATCGGCGGTGTCTTCCACTCCCCGTTCTGGCAATACTCGAACACATTGGGCAGCGCAGGCTGGCCGCCATGAATGCCCTTGGGCGCAGACTTGCCGCGCTCGCCAAAGATGAAAGCCTCGGCGCTGTCTTCGAGCAATTCGATCTCGTAAATCGCGCCCAAGCCACCCCGGTGCTGGCCATCGCCCCCCGAGCCGGGGCGCAAGGCCCATTGCGTGAAGCGCACCGGATAGGCCGCTTCCAAAATTTCCATCGGCGGAATCGTGGCCGTCGAGATCGGCGCGTTGCCGTGTGACAAACCATCGCCATCCGAATGGCCACCGTGTCCGCCGCCAAAGAAGCTGAACATCACCCAGCGCTGGCCCTTGCGTTTGTCGTCGGTGCGGTGACCGGCGATCGACAAGGCGTTGATGGTGCCGTAGGCGTGGGCCACCGCCCGCTTGGGGTCAGCCAAAGCCGTGGCGCTGAAGATCACGTCGATCATGCGCAAAATGGTTTCGGTGTAGCCGCCCACCGGGCGCGGACGCGAGGCGCTGATGACCAGGCCATCGGGGATCACAAAGTCCACTGCATCCAGCACACCCGCGTTGGCGGGCACATCGGGGAACACATGCTTCAAAGCCACATAACAAGCGGCCACCGCCGTGGCGCGTGAGATGTTCACCGGCCCGGCGCATTGCGCCGAGGTGCGCGAGAAGTCCAGCGTCAGCCGGTCACCGGCCACGGTCATGTCGAGCGCAATCGTCAGCAGCTCGTCTTTCACGCCGTCGTTGTCTAGCACGTCTTCAAAGCTGTAGCGGCCATCGGGCAGACTGCCAATGTGTGAACGCATCAAGCGCACAGCGCGGGTGCGCAGCTCCACCAGGGCCTGGGCCACTTTGGCGTCGCCGTATTCATCCAGCAGTCCGTCCAAGCGGCGCGCGCCCAATTCGAGCGCGGCCAGCTGGCCGTTCAGGTCGCCCCACAGGCTGTCGGGCAGGCGGGTGTTGGCGCGCAAAATGGCCAGCACATCGTCATCCAGGACACCCGCACGCAAGATGCGCACCGGCGGGATCTGCACCGCTTCTTGCCAGCACTCGGTCGCGGCCGGGTTGTAGTTGCCGGGCACCGCACCGCCCACGTCGTGCCAGTGCGCAGCCGATGCCAAAAAGCAATACAGCTGCCCGTTGCGAAAGCAGGGCTTGACCAGCTTGAAGTCGTTGGCGTGTGTGCCGCCCTCATACGGGTCGTTGAACAGCCACACATCACCTGGCTGCATGCCGCCGCGCTCAGCAGACACACGCATGGCCGCTCGCACGGCAAACGCCATGGCGCCCACAAACACGGGCAAACCTGACTTGCCCTGGATCAGGGTGTCGCCGGTGATGGCGTCGTACAGGCCGTGGCAAGCGTCATGCGCCTCGGCAATGATGGGGTTGAAGGCGCTGCGGTAGAGCGTGGCGTCCATCTCGTCGGCAATCTGTTCGAGTCGGCCGCGCAGCACGGCCAAAGTGACCGGGTCCATTGCATTTGGCATTGGTGAAGCTGAAACCATCGGGTTCATCCTTGTTTTCTATTTTTGAGCAAGGGCAGCAAGCCGCCTGCGTCGACCATGTCCATCAAAAAACCCGGGATCGGGGCACACACCATCGTCTGACCATTGGCGCGAATGACCTGTGGTGTGTCACCTTCGAAGTGCAAAGACAAACGCTCGCCTTCTTCGATCTGGCTGGCCTCAGGGCAGGTCAGCAACAGCAAACCGAGGTTGAAGGCATTGCGGAAATACAAGCCGCTGTAGGCAGGCGCGATCACCGCCGCCAGGCCCAAGTGCCGCAACACGCCTGCAGCCTGCTCGCGAGAAGAACCAATGCCGAAATTGGCGCCCGCCACGATCACGTCGCCTTCGCGCACGCCCGAGGCAAAGTCACCGCGCACCGCCTCCAGGCAATGCCAGCCGATCACTTCCAGACCGTGCTTCATGTAAGCGCCGGGGGCCAGCGCATCGGTGTCCACATCGGCGCCCACACGCCACACGCGTGCGTTCTCGAAACTGCGCTTATTCATGCCAACACCTCGCGTGCATCGCTGATGCGCCCGCGCAAGGCCGAGGCGGCCACCGTGTAGGGCGAGGCCAAATACACATTGACGCTGGCCGGGCCCATGCGGCCCTTGAAATTGCGGGCGGTGGTCGAAATCACGGTGGAGCCTTCGGGAAAAGTCGCGCCGTAGCCCGCACACGCGCCGCAACTGTTGGGCAACACGGTGGCGCCCGCGTCTTGCAGGATTTGCATCACACCTTCTTGCGTGGCCTGCGCTTGTTCACGGGCACTGGCCGGGGCCACCATGAGCTGCACGCCCGCAGCCACACGTTGACCTTTGAGCACCGAAGCGGCGGCACGCAGGTCTTCGAGCTTGGCACCGGTGCAAGCACCGATGTATGCGATGTTGGGTTGGACATCGGCAAACTCACCCACATCCCGCGTGTTCGCCGGGCTGTGCGGCGCGGCCACTTGCGGACTGAGGGTACAAGCATCAAAGCAGTGCTGTTCAAACTCGGCATCTTCGTCGGTGTGCCACTGCTCAGATCCGGTTAAATGCGCCGGGTCCACACCCACACCGCGCAGGTATTTCAAAGTGGTCTCGTCAGCCGCGATCAACCCGGCCTGCGCACCCATCTCGGCGCTCATGTTGGACAACGTCATGCGTTCGGCCATTGACAGCGCCTGCACGGCAGCCCCCGCGAACTCCACCGCCTGGTATTGCCCACCGTTCATGCCAAAGCGCCCCACCATGTGCAGCATCATGTCCTTTGCCGACACACCAGTTTGAAGGCGACCCGACCATTGCATGCGCAAGGTTCGCGGCACCTGCACCCAGATTTGACCGGTGACGCACACGCCCAGCATCTCGGTCGCACCGATGCCGAACATGTAGCAGCCAAAGGCACCGCCCGTGGGCGAATGCGAGTCGCCCCCCACGCAAAACATACCGGGCTTGAGATGGCCCCGCTCGGGCAGCACCACATGGCAAATCCCTTCGCTGTCAATCACATGCGGCAGCTTCCAAAGCTTGGCGGTGTCGCGTGCGATCTGCACAATCTGCTGCGCATCGGCGTCTTGTGCGGGCACATAGTGGTCCAGCACCAGCACCACTTTGTTTTTGTCCCAGATCTCAGCGCCCAGCTCATCCAGCATGGGTTTCAAGCGGCGCGGGCCCGATGAGTCATGGAACATGGCCAGGTCCACGTTGCAGGTGACCACCTCGCCCACGGCCACATGGGCGCGGCCAGAGGCGCGGGCGATGAGTTTTTGCGCCAAGGTTTGAGAAAGGATGGCGCTCATTCTGGTTTGGCTCCTGCGTACTGCACCACCTTGCGCCAGCGCACGATCTCGCTGTCGACAAACCGGGAAAATTCTTCAGGGCTATTGCCCACAGGCGTGGCGCCTTCGTTTTCGATGCGGCGCTTGACCTCAGGCGACTGGACCGCAGCGCGGGCGGCATCGGCCAGCTTTTTGGCCACCTCGGGATTCATGCGCCCCGGCGCAAACAGGCCAAACCAGGCACTGGACTCGTAGCCAGGCAAGCTCTCGCCAATGGCGGGCACATCCGGGAAAGCCGCCAGCCGCTTGGCGCTGGTCACGCCCAGCGCCTTGAGCTTTCCCGCCTTGATGTGCGACTGCACATTGCCCACTGCCGCGAACATCAGATCGACTTGACCGGCCAGCACGTCTTGCACCGCAGGAGCCGTGCCCCGGTATGGGATGTTGACAATGAACACGCCTGCTTGCATCTTGAACGCGTCACCCGCCATGTGCAGCGACGAGCCCAGGGCACCAATGGCAAAGTTCAGCTGACCCGGCTTGGCTTTGGCCAGCTTGACAAGCTCGGCCGCGTTGTTGGCGGGCACTTTGGGGTGGGCCACCAAAATCGATGGCGAAGTGGACACCATGGTCAGCGGCGTGAAATCTTTCACCGGGTCAAACGGCAAACTGGGGTAGAGCGAGGCATTGATGGCGTGGCTGGTGAAGCTCATGAGCAGCGTGTTGCCATCGGGCGCGGCCTTGGCGACCGCGTCAGCGGCCAGGTTGCCGCCCGCGCCAGGCTTGTTCTCGACCACCACCGTGCGGCCCAGTTGCGTGCCCAACACCATGGCCAATGTGCGGGCCATGGTGTCGGTGGTGCCGCCTGCAGGCGCACCCACCAGAATCTTGATGGGCGGCTGCGGTTGAGCCCATGCCGGCAACACCAGCCCGCCCAAGCTCAGAAAAATCAACGACAAAAACAATTGGCGCCGTGAAGTCATAGGGTCTGTCATTTAGAAAACGATGTTGGCGTCAATGCACCTGAATCACGATGGCCCACCATGCGACTCACATGCCCAAATAGGCTTGGCGAAGCGTGTCGCTGGCCAATAATTCAGCCGGTGTGCCGGTAAAACGGATCTGGCCGTTTTCCATCACATACGCACGGTCGGCGATGTCGAGCGACTGGCCCACGTTTTGCTCCACCAGCAAAATCGCCAAGCCGCTGCTGCGCAGCTGCGAGATCAGGCCAAACAACTCTTCCACCAAGAGCGGGGACAAACCCAGCGAGGGCTCGTCCAGAATCAACAGGCGCGGCTCACCCATCAGGCCCCGGCCAATGGCCAACATCTGCTGTTCGCCGCCGCTCAAAGTGCCCGCCAACTGCGCCACGCGCTCTTTTAATCGAGGAAAGGTTTCGTAAACCTTGTCCAGGTTTTGCAGCTTGCGCTCGCGCCCCCGGGTGAAAGCCCCCAGCTCCAGGTTCTCGTGCACGCTCAGGTTGGGGAAGACCTTGCGGCCTTCGGGCACCTGAATCAAACCGTGCTGGACCACCTGGCGCGAATGCAGACCGGTGATGTTATGACCGTCAAAACCCACTTGGCCCGCACGCGCAGCCACCAGGCCGCTGAGCGTGTGGTTGAGCGTCGTTTTGCCTGCGCCGTTGCTGCCCAAAAGCGCCACCAGCTCGCCGGGCATGACCTGCAGGTCCACACCACGCAAAACCTCGACCACGCCGTAGCCCGATTTGAGGCCCTGCACATTCAACAAAGCGGTCATGCCTGAACCTCCTGCGCTGCTTTGGCTTGGGCCGCGTTCTTTTGCAAGCGCTCGGCCGTGCCGTGGCCCAGATAGGCTTCGACCACGGCTTTGTCGTGGGTCACTTCAGCGGGTGTGCCTTGGGCAATCAGTTGCCCCTGCGCCAGCACCCAAACCTCTTGCGCCAGGCTCATCACCGCTTGCATGACGTGCTCGATCATCAGCACCGTTACGCCGCTTTGGGCAATGCCTTGCACCACCGGGATCATCTCGGCAATTTCTTGTGGATTCAGGCCTGCCAGCACCTCGTCGAGCAGCAGCAAGCGCGGCCGCGTAGCCAGTGCGCGCGCCAGTTCCAACCGTTTGCGGCCCGCTACCGTCAGGTCGCTGGCCAGCTTGTCCAACTGGGGCGTCAAACCCACCTGTTGCGCCACCGACTCTGCAAATTCAAGCGCCCCGGCGCGGCTTGGCAAATGCAGGTGCGCCCCCACCGCGATGTTTTCACGCACGGTCTGCGCGGCAAATGGCTGCACGATCTGGAACGTGCGCGTCAAGCCCATGCGGGCGTTCAGGTGCGGCGGCTGGCCGGTGATGTCTTGACCGTCGAATACGACCTTGCCTGTGTCGGGGATCAGGAATCCAGACATGAGCGCGAACAAGGTGGTCTTGCCCGCGCCGTTGGGGCCAATCAAGGCGCTCAAGCACCCTTCGGTCACCGACAGGCTCACGTTTTGCACGGCCTTCAGGCCGCCAAAGGATTTGCCCACGCCGTCGATCTGCAGCAGCGTGCTCATGGTTTGTCTCCGTCAGACTTCTGGCCGCGCAGCCACTGCAGCGGCGTGATGGTGCCCAGCCCCGCAATGCCGCGTGGCAAGAACATCACGATCACGATCAGCACCACGCCATAAATGACCATGTTGATGCCCGGCAACTGGCCAAACAAATTGCGCGTGACATCGGCCAGGATGTGCAGACTCACAGCCCCCAAGAGCGGCCCCCACAGCGTGCCCATGCCGCCCACAATCGCACCCACCAGGGCCTCGACCGAGGTGTGCGCCCCAAAGGCAATGCCCGGATCGATGTACTGGAACACCTGCACATAAAACGCCCCGGCTGCGCCCATCAAGCCACCCGACAAGACGGTAGCAATCAACTTGACGCTGAAGGGGTTGACACCAATGGCGCGGGCCGCGTCTTCGTTGTCACGCACAGCCTGCAGGTAAGCGCCAAAGCGCGAATGGCGCAGCCAGGCGGTGATGCACAGCGCCAGCGTGACCAGGCCCAGCATCAGCCAGATGAAACCGGCGCGGTTGCCAAACTGCATGTTGGCCGCCGACTCTTTGAGCGGCAGCATCAGGCCCACACCCGCACCCGTGAAGGGCACCGAAGTGGCCAAAATTCGGAACACCTCGGCAAAGGCCAGAGTCACCAGCGCAAAGTAAGAGCCCTTGAGTCCATAGCGGAACGAGGCCGCACCCACAAAGGCCCCCACGGCCGCCGCAAACACCATGGCCAGAGGCAAAGCCACCCAGGGGCTCAGGCCCCACTGCATTTGCGCAATAGCCTGCACATAAGCGCCCGTGCCGAAAAACAAAGCATGGCCAAACGAAAACTGTCCACCAAAACCACCCAGCACATTCCAGGCTTGCGACAGCAAGCACGCGTACAAAGCGGTCATCACAAAGTTGAGCATCACGCCAGATTGTGTAAAAAATGGCACCGCGCCTACGATCAAAACAAACAGAACGATGTTGCGAAAGTCTTTCATGCCTTCGCTCCAAAAAATCCTTGCGGCCGCAGCAAGAGCACCACAATGAAAATCACAAAAATGCCCACTTGACCCAGCGATTCACCCAAGAGCAAACCGCCCAGCGACTCGACCACACCAATCAGCAAACCGCCCAGCAAGGCCCCGGCAAAACTGCCCATGCCACCCAGCACCACAATGGTGAAGGCCACCAGCACAAAGCCGTTGCCCACTTGGGGGTTCACGTAATAAGCCGGCATCAAAAAGCAGGCCGCAGCGCCCAGACTGGCCAGCCCCAAGCCAAAGCACATCGCGTACACATGGTCCACATCGATGCCCATCAAACGTGCGCCTTGCTTCTCTTTGGAGACGGCGCGAATAGCGCGGCCCAGATCGGTTTTTTGCACGATCAGCAGCATCACGGCCGACACCACCAAAGCACCAGCAAAAGACACCAGTTTGGGCAAGGCGATGAAGGCCGGACCAATTTCGACGGTGGTCAAGGTGTAGGCCGTTTCAATGGTGCGCGTGTCAGATTTGAAAAACAGCAGCGCCAGGTTTTCCAGCACGATGGAAATGCCCAGCGTGACGAGCAAGATGTTTTCATCCTTGCCATGGCTGGCCCGGTTGATGACACCGCGCTGCAGCGCGTAGCCCAGCACAAACATGGCAGGCACCATGATGGGCAGGGCCATGTAGGGATCGACCCCGAAGTGTTGCTTCAACATGTACACGCCATACAGCGCCACCATCAAAGACGCGCCATGCGCAAAATTGATGATGTGCAAAACGCCATAAATGAGCGTGAGGCCCAGCGCGATCAGCGCATAGACGGCACCGGTGGTGATGCCGTTGAGCACCGAAGGAAACAGGATGTTGAAGTCCAGCATCGGGGTCTTTCAGGTCACCCTCAGATCAGCCCTTGAGCGGGAAAATCGGCTCAATCTCGCGGTAGTCGCGCGGCACGATCACCTTGATGTCGCCTTTGTAGACCTGGGTCATCAGGGGCTGCGCGCCCATGTTTTGGCCATTGACAAACTGCGTGGGGCCGTAAGGCATGATGTGGTTCGAAAACTTGCTCGAAGCCAGCGCATCGATGATGGCCGCACGGTCCGTGGACTTGGCGCGCTCAATCGCATCGGCCAGCAGCATCATGGCGGTGTAGGTCATGAACACTTCGTAGCTGAAGAACTGGCCCTGTGCTTCCACGCGCTTGCGCAACTCGGCCGAGCGCTTGTCCTTGGGGTTGAACCAATGGTTGCAGTCGATGATACCGTTGGCCGCTTCTGGAAACTCTTTGACGAACTTGTAGCTTGAAGCTGCGCCGCCCAACACTGAATAGATGGCCTTGGGCGCGATTTTTTGCTGCTGCAAAGTGCGCACCAAGAGTGCGTATTCGTTGTAGTAGTTTGCCGGGATCAGGATGTCGGGGTTGACCTGCTTGATGCGCAGCGCGATGTTGTTGAAGTCACGCGTGGGGTTGGCGTGCTTGATGACTTCTTTCACCTCGTAGCCGTAGCCGGGCAGTTCTTTGGCCAGCAAGTTGGCGGTGCCTGTGCCGAACAAAGACTCTTCATGCACGATCATCACGGTGCGGGCGGGCTTGCCTGCAGCGGTGTTCAAAACGTGCAGGCTGGACACGGCCACTTCGGCGCACTTTTTGTAGCCGGGGCCAAAGCGGAAGGTGTTTTTCAGGCCGCGCTCGACGATCTGATCGGCCACACCGACGTCCACCACATGGGGCAAGTTGTATTTAGCAGCCGCTTGGGTGGTGGCCAGGCAAATGGCCGAGGCAAAGGCCCCCACCACAGCGCTCACACCGGCTTCGTTCATCTTTTCGATTTCAGCCGTACCCGCTTGCGGGTTGGACTGCGCGTCACCCAGCATGGCTTCGATCTTGGCGCCGCCCAGCGACTTGATGCCGCCAGCCTTGTTGATGTCCTCAATCGCCATCAATGCGCCCATGCGGCACTGCTGCCCCGAGTAAGCCAAGGCACCGGTGACGGGGTGCAAAACACCCACTTTGATGGGCTTGGGCTGCGCCCCGCCGACCAAAGGAAAAGCGAGAGCCGAGGCCGCAGCAGCGGACTGGCCCATGAAAGTGCGACGTGAGGTCATGAGAACATCCTTGAAAAAGTTAATGAAAGTTAGCGGACAGCTCTTGGCTTACCCACACCTTGGCGTCAATGCTGCCAACGCGGGATAACTGCATCTGGTATTCGTACCGGTCCGGTCGGTACAAACCATGCAGCCATTGGACGGGACGGTCGTCCTCGTCATAAATCAAACGCCGCACCGCCAACAAGGCCGATCCGACAGAAACATCCAGGTGCTGGGCCATGCCCACATCGGCCAAGCGTGCCGAGATGGTTTGCTCGGCCCGGCCCACTTTGACACCCGATTCTTCGAGCAGCACCAAAATGGGTTTTTGCGCCAATTCGCGCTTGCCAAACCCCGAAGAAATGGCATCGGGCACCCAGGTGGTGATGTGCGACAGGGGACCCTCGGGCGTGCTGCGCACGCGCTCGGCTTTTTGAACCATGGTCTTGGCAGGCAACTTCAATGCTGCCGCCACATCCACCGGCGCACCCATGTGCTCGACACTCAGCACCTTGACCTTGGTGCGCATGCCCATGGTGACCAGGTTCTCGAGCAAACCCGTCAAACGCGCTTGCTGACCCGAGGCCATGGTGGAGGCCTGCATCTGCACCTCTAACGCCCGCGCCGCAACGGGTCGAGTGCCACGTCCGGGTTCGCGGTGGATCAAGCCCTCTTCAGCCAATTGCGACAAGGCCCGCCGCACGGTGACACGCGCCACACCAAACTGCCCCATCAAGGCCAACTCACCCGGCAAACCCTGGTCGAAACGGCCTTCGCGCAATTGCTCACGCAGCACCAGATAAATCTGGTGGTACTTGGGCAAAGGCAGGTGAGCATCCATGACCGCGATCGTGGAACAGTCCCATTGTCCTGTCAATAGGACATTCAGGTCTTATGCATAGGACATTTCATCAGGGATTTCCCTTGGTTGTAGGCCATACGTGCTGGAAATCGCGCGATCGCAAATTCTTCACGTCACTGCGAGGAGCGCAGCGACGCGGCAGTCTGCCTCACCTTAGCGCTCCAGCACACTCTTCACGTCACTGCGAGGAGCGCAGCGACGCGGCAGTCTGTTTCACGCGTAGCGCAAGCGCAAATCCCGCTTAAGCAGCTTGCCGCTCGGGTTCTTGGGCAACGCGTCGGTGAAGACCACGCGTTTAGGGCACTTGAAACCGGCCATGTGCTGGGCGCAGTGGGCGATCACCGCGGCCTCGTCCAAGTTCTGCCCGGCCTTGACCACCACCACCGCTGTCACCGCCTCCACCCACTTGGGGTCAGGCAAGCCGATCACCGCCACTTCGCTCACCTGCGGCAGGCGGTAAATCATTTCCTCGACCTCGCGGCTGGCCACGTTTTCGCCGCCGGACTTGATCATGTCCTTCTTGCGGTCCACCACAGAGATATAGCCCTCCTCATCGATTAGCCCCAAGTCTCCGCTGTGGAACCAGTCGCCCTCAAACGAAGCCTTGGTGCGCTCGTCGTCATGGAAATAGCCCAGCATCAAGTGCGGGGAGCGGTGCACGATCTCGCCCACCTCGCCCACGGCCACATCCTGCATGTCGTCGTTCACCACGCGGGTTTCGACGTTGCGCACCGCCTTGCCGCATGAACCCAGTTTGCGCAGCTGATCCTCTGGGCCGAGCAGGGTGGCCAACGGCGCGATTTCGGTCTGGCCATACAAGTTCCACAAGCGCACCTTGGGTAAGCGCGAGGCCAGTTCTTTGAGCACCTCGACCGGCATGATGGACGCGCCGTAATAGCCCTTGGCCAGTTGGGCGAGCTTGGCCGGGTCCAGCAAGGGCGAGCGCAGCAGCGCGATCCATACCGTGGGCGGCGCAAAAAAGCTGGTGATGCCGAACTTTTCGAGCATGGGCAGCAGGTTGTCGGGCGTGGGCTTGGAGGTGATGACGTTGGTGCTGCCCATGTAAATGGCGGGGCCAAAAAACACATCGAGCTGGGCGCAGTGGTACAGCGGCAGCGCATGCAAAGCCACATCCTGCTCGGCAATTTCGGCGTCGATCACGCAGCTGACGTATTGCCACAGCACCGCATCGTGCGTGAGCTGTGCGCCTTTGGGCGAGGACTCAGTGCCACTGGTGTAGACGATCTGCGCTACGTCGTAACTGCCCAGCTGCACATCGGGCAGCGCATCGGGGCAGGCGGCCAGCGTGTCAAAGCTGTGCATGCCCGGCACGTTCTGGCTCGGATCTTCAGAAGGCAGCCAGATGAACTGCTCGACTTTTGTGTCCAGTTTGCTGGCCGCCTGCGCCAGCTCGGCCAGGCCGCTGTCGGTGGCCAAGGTTTGGGCGCCGGCGTGCCGCAGGATGTAAGCCACCTCTTCGGCCTTGAGCATGAAGTTGATGGGCACCATGACCGCACCCCGGCGGGCCAGCGCAAAGCGCAACGCGGCAAAACCGTGCGAGTTGCGGGCCAGCACCGCCACCTTGTCGCCCTCGGCCACACCGATGCTGGCCAGGCCTGCGCACAGGCGCGTCACCAGCGCATCGAACTCGGCATAGGTCCAAGTGGTCGCGCCGCAAACGATGCCGGTTTTGGTGGGCAAGCGAATCGCCGTGCGTCGCAAGGCATCGGCAATCGTTTGGCGGCGAACGGCGGGGTGGATGGCGGTCTGGGTAACGGGCGACATGGGTCTGGCTCCTGCATCGATATGATCCAGAGATTCAACATCAGACCCACGAGAATTCCATTGGCACTTCCACCACCCTCCCCCCGAAAACTGTCACATACGCGAACCGTGGTGTACCAAGGCTTTGACCGCGAAGACGGTCTGTGGGACATCGAAGCCGAACTGACCGACGTCAAAACCTTCAGTTTTCAGGTGCCCAACGAACGGCTTTTCCCTGGCCATGAGCCAATTCACGGCCTGAAAATCCGCGTCACGCTCAACAACCAAATGGTCATCCAGGACATCGCCACCTCCATGGACGACATCCCGCACGCCGAATGCACCGGCGCGCCACACAACATGCACAAACTCATCGGCTGCACCATGGGCCCGGGTTGGCGCAAGGTCATCAACCAACATGTGGGCGGCACCGACGGCTGCACCCACCTGCGCGAGATGCTGTTCAACATGGCCACGGCCGCTTACCAAACCCTGCCCTCAGGCCAATGGCAGCGCCGCGAACTGGCAGGCCAGCCCCACCCCGAAATGACCCAAGCGCCCTATTTCCTGGGCCAATGCCACAGCTGGGCCTTTGACAGCCCGACGGTGCAAAGGGCTTATCCGATGTTTTTCAAACCTAAAACGGTTGTGGGCATGGAGAACTGAGCCGGAGCTTGCCTGCGATAATCAATCACTTCTTAAGCGCGTCAGCGCTTTTCTTTTTCACAGCCTCTGGATCTACACCATGAACCGCTGCACTTTGGCCCCTCGCGGGCGTGCTTTGCTTTGTCTTGACTTCATCACCTCCGTCACTTCCGTGGAGGCCGCGTGAGCAAGAAGGTCTTCATCAAAACATTTGGCTGCCAGATGAACGAGTACGACTCGGACAAGATGGCCGATGTGCTGGGCGCGGCCCAGGGCTATGAGCCCACGCAGGACGTGGACGAGGCCGATCTGATTTTGTTCAACACCTGCTCGGTGCGCGAGAAGGCGCAAGAAAAAGTGTTCAGCGATCTGGGCCGGGTGCAACACCTCAAAGCCAAGGGCGTGCTGATTGGCGTGGGCGGCTGCGTGGCCAGCCAGGAAGGTGCCGAGATCATCAAGCGTGCGCCTTATGTGGACGTGGTGTTTGGCCCGCAGACCCTGCACCGCCTGCCCGAATTGCTGAACGAGCGTGAGCGCAAGCAGCGCCCGCAGGTGGACATCAGCTTCCCCGAGATTGAAAAGTTCGACCACCTGCCACCTGCCAAGGTGGACGGTGCCACGGCCTTTGTCTCGATCATGGAAGGCTGCAGCAAATATTGCAGCTACTGCGTGGTGCCCTACACCCGGGGCGAAGAGGTTTCGCGCCCCTTTGACGATGTGCTGGTCGAGGTGGCGGGTTTGGCTGCGCAGGGCGTGAAAGAGATCACGCTGCTGGGCCAGAACGTGAACGCTTACCGAGGCAGGATGGGCGGCAAGACCATCACAAACAGCACAAGCGCTGTGGACATCGCCGACTTTGCGCTGCTGCTGGAGTACGTGGCCGACATGCCGGGCATCGAGCGCATCCGCTACGTGACCAGTCACCCGAATGAGTTCACCCAGCGCTTGATTGACGCTTACGAAAAGATCCCCAAACTGGTGAGCCACTTGCACTTGCCGGTGCAGCACGGCTCGGACCGCATTTTGATGGCCATGAAGCGCGGCTACACCGCGATGGAATACAAGAGCACGATCCGCAAGCTGCGGGCGATACGGCCCGACATGTCGCTCAGCAGCGATTTCATCGTGGGCTTTCCCGGCGAGACCGAGGACGACTTCAGCAAAATGATGAAGCTGATCACCGACGTGGGTTTTGACACGAGTTTCAGCTTCATCTTCAGCCCCCGCCCCGGCACGCCTGCGGCCAACCTGCACGACGACACGCCACACGCCGAAAAATTGCGCCGCCTGCACCACCTGCAAGCGACCATCGAAGAGAACGTGCAGCGCATCGGCGAGAGCCGCGTGGGCACGGTGCAGCGCATTCTGGTGGAGCGCCCTTCACGCAAGGACGCCACCGAACTGGCCGGCCGCACCGAGTGCAACCGGGTGGTCAACTTCCCCGGCGGCCCCAACATGGACCGCCTGATCGGTCAGATGGCGGATGTGCGCATCACGCAGGGACTGTCGCACTCGCTGCGGGGTGAGTTGGTCATTCGCGATTGAAACCAGGCGACATGCCGGGACTGATGAAACAACCTGCGTTTTGTAGGTCGGTGGCTTCAGCCCCGACATGCTATTTGGCGCACTAAGTCGGGGCTAAAGCCGCCGACCTACGAAAGATCAGGACTCTCGGCCGACTTCGCGGATGTAACGGCGGTAGTCACCGTGCGGGATGGACGTGCAGCCATCCACCGGAAGGTTGTACACATAGGTCTGCACCTGCTGGCCTTGCAGCGGGCCGCTGAGCACCGTCACCACCTCCCGCCAGTAGTGTGATTCGGCGCGGTCACCGGGCACCACGCCTTCCACCGCATCCAGACGGGCCAAGTGCGCGTCATCCACTTCGTAGACCTCACCGGTGACTTGCCCGTCGCCCTCAAGCAGTCCGGGGTACAGGCCCACATCGATCAATCGACCCGCTATATGGGCTGGCCCCAGCAAGCGGGCACCGTGCATTTCGGCCTCCAGCCGCAGGCCTGGCAACAGGGTGCCGTAGATAAAAATAGCATGTTTCATCCGCCTGATTTTGCGCCAATTCAAGCCTCCGCATTGACGCCGACTTGACGCATGCCATGCCAAGCCTTGCTTGTCAGCTCTTGGCTGCGTCGTATGCAGGCGTTTAAACTGATTGGCAAGAGACAAGCGTAGCCCGCCCCCGGACGGGCACACGCCAACGGTAGACACAAGGCGCAAGCCAGAGGCCCCATGAAAGCAGAACAAAACGAACTCATCACCCGCATCGGGCCGGGCACGCCCTGCGGCGCGGTGATGCGCCACTATTGGCAGCCCGTGGCGCTGGTGGACGAGTTCAACCCCGCGCTCGACCCGCGCATGGCGGTTCGCCCGGTGAAGGCGGTGCGCATTTTGGGGCTGGACCTGGTGCTGTTTCGCAACGCGCTGGGCGACTTCGGCTTGCTGGACCGCGACTGCCCGCACCGGGGCGCGGACCTGGCCTTTGGCCGCAACGAAGGCGATGGCTTGCGTTGCCCTTTTCATGGCTGGAAGTTCGACGTGACGGGCCAGTGCATCGAAACCCCTGCCGAGCCCACCGGCAGCACGCTGTGCACGCGGGTGCGCCAACGCAGTTACCCGATCATCGAGCGCAGCGGCATTTTGTTTGGCTGGTTCGGCCCCGAAGGGCAAACGCCGCCGCCGCTGCCAGGCATCGACGCTTTCAGTGCCCCGGCCACGCACACCTTTGCCTTCAAGGGCCTGTGGCACTGCAACTGGCTGCAGGCCTTTGAGGTGGGCATTGACCCGGCGCACGCCTCGTACCTGCACCGCTTTTTCAATGACGAATCGCTTGAAGGCAGCTATGGCCGCCAGTTCCGGGGCGCGAGCGCGGGCGATGTGCAAGGCGAGCGCTGGCCCATGACGCGGGTGATGCGCGAGCTGGCTCAGCCCGAAATTTCGTTTGAGGCCACCGATGCGGGCCTGCGCCTGACGGCTTTGCGCCCGATCAACGAAGCGCTCAAGCATGTGCGGGTGACAAATGCGCTGTTTCCGCACACCTTTGTGATTCCGCTGTCCGAGACCATGACCATCACGCAGATGCATGTGCCGGTGGACGACACACACACCTATTGGTATTCGGTGTTCACCAGCTTTGACGGCCCGGTGGACAAAGAAGCCATGCGCAACCAACGCCTGCCTTCGGTCACGCTGCCCGACTACATACCCAAAGCGGGCAAACACAACCACTGGGGCTTTAACCCCGAAGAGCAAGTGGCGCGCACTTACCTCGGCATGGGCGAGGACGACATCAACGTGCACGACCAGTGGGCCTGCGAGAGCATGGGCCCCATCCAGGACCGCACCCGCGAGCACCTGGGCACCAGCGACAAGGTGATCATGGCCAACCGGCGCATGCTGCTCAAAGCCATCGAGACGGTGCAGGCCGGGGGGTTACCGCCAGGTTTTGCGCAAGCGGCTGTGGCCAGCCAGCGTGTGGGCCCCGACACAGTGGACGGCATCGCGCCCAGCGGGCAGTGGCCGCAGTGGTGGCGCGAAGCCTGCGCGGCCAAACGCAGTGGCGCGCCTTGGGACGCCGCCTTGACGGCGGATGTGCCAACCCCAGCCGACACGAGCGCGGCATGAGCTTCGCCGAACGTTGCGGCCTGCACAGCCCGGAGCGGCAAGCGGCTTGCGCGCAATTGCTGCAACAGGTCGAGGCCTCGGGCATCGAGCTGATCCGCCTGGGCTGGTGCGACCTGCACGGCGTGGTGCGCGGCAAGACCATCGTGGCTTCGCAACTGCGCAGTGCGCTGGCCAACGGCATCGGTATGGTCAGCACCTTGCTGCTCAAAGACAGTTCGGACCGCACCGCCTTCAAGGTGTTCGAGCCGGGCACTCAAGAGACCCTGCCCGGCTTTGCCGGGGCCAGCAATTTCACGCTCATGCCCGACCCGGCCAGCTGGCATGTGCTGCCCTGGACCGAGAAAACCGGCTGGCTGCAGTGCCAGCCCTATTTCGCAGATGGGCGCATCGTGCCGCTGGATTCGCGCCATGTGTTGCAGCAGGCCGTGCAGCGCTTGGCCGAGCGCGGCTGGCAGATGCGCTGCGGGCTGGAAGTCGAATTCCACATCTACCGCCTCAAAGACCCGCTGCACGGTGCAGACCTGGACCCGGACCACGCCGCCTGGCCCGGCCCTGCGCCCGAGGTCAGCCTGATCCACCCGGGCTTCAACCTGCTGACCGAGGGCTGGATGGACCGGTCAGAAGAGCCGCTGCGCATCGTGCAGCGCACCGCGCAAGCGTTGGGCCTGCCGCTGATCTCGCTCGAAATTGAACTGGGCCCCAGCCAGGTCGAAGCGGTGTTTGACGTGAGCGATGTGCTGACGGCCGCCGACCACATGGTGCTGTTTCGCAACGCCACGCGCCAGGCCCTGCGCCGCGCTGGTTACCACGCCACCTTCATGTGCCGCCCACCGTTTGAGCACATCATGTCCAGCGGCTGGCACCTGCACCAGTCGGTCTGCGAATTGGCCACGGGGCGCAACGTGTTCATGCGCGATGCGGCAGCATCGGGCTGCGGTGCGCGTGATGCGCAGCAGGTGCTGAGCGATGCTGGCGCGTCCTGGCTGGCGGGTCTGCTGGCCCATGCTCCAGCACTCACCGCTTTGTGCACAGCCACCAGCAATGGTTATGGGCGCTTCAGACCCAACGCCATGGCACCGCAGTCCATTTTGTGGGGGCGTGACAACCGAGGCGCGATGCTGCGTGTCATCGGTGCGCCGGGTGACAGTGCCACCCGCATTGAAAACCGCCTGGGTGAACCAGCGGCCAACCCTTACCTGTACATGGCCTCGCAAATCCATGCGGGTCTCGATGGCGTGGATACGCCACTGCAAGCGCCGCCCGCCAGCGAAACACCTTATGCCTCAGGGGCTGCCACCATACCGACTTCTTTGGCCAATGCGGTGCAAGCGCTGCAGCAAGATGCGGGTTTGTGCCAAGCCTTGGGTCAGCCCTTTGTCGATTACTACAGCACCATCAAGCAAGCCGAACACCTGCGCATGGCGCAGGCCGATGACGCCCAGGAATTTCACCGCCGCGAATACTTCGGGCGCATTTGACAAGCTTTTGAATCACAACGCCAGACGGCGAAGCCTTGAACATGATCACGATCCACCTGCGACCCCACAACCCCAGACAAGCGGCACATACCCTGCAAGCCCAGCCCGACCAAAGCCTGATGCAAGCCGCAGTCGATGCGAATTTGCCAGGCATCCAGGCCGATTGCGGTGGGCTACTGACCTGCGCCACCTGCCATGTGGTGGTGCATGAAGACTGGGAGAAGCAGCTACCGCCGATGGGCAGCGATGAAGACGGCATGCTGGCCTTCACCGCCCAAACGCGTGCGCCGGGCAGCCGCCTGTCGTGCCAGATCATGTTGACCGCAGAACTGGATGGCCTTCAGGTCACGCTGCCCGCAAGCCAATACTGACAGTGTGGAGGTCGGCGGCTTTAGCCCCGACTTGAGACCTGCACCAAGCCCACAATGTCGGACCTGAAGGCCCGACCTACAAGAGAAGGTCAGCGTGGCATGCCGGGAAATCCTCCGCCGCCCATCATGCCTTTCATGGCGCCCATGCGCTTCATCATTTTCATCATGCCGCCGCCGGACATTTTTTTCATCATGTCCTGCATTTGCTCAAACTCCTTGAGCATGCGGTTGACGTCTTGCACTTGAACGCCTGCGCCCGCTGCGATGCGGCGTTTGCGCGTGGCCTTGATCAACTCGGGCTTGCTGCGCTCTTTGGGCGTCATGCTGTGAATGATGCCCTGCTTGCGGCCAATGTCTTTTTCGACCTTGTCCATGTCCATGGACGCGGCCTTGGCGGTCATCTGGCTGGGCAGCTTGTCCATCAGGCACGACAGTCCGCCCATTTGCTTCATCTGCTGGATCTGCGCCAAAAAGTCGTTCAGATCAAAGCCGCCACCGCTCTTGACCTTGGCGGCCAATTTTTGCGCGGCCTCCATGTCCACCCCCGCGGTGACCTGCTCGACCAGGGCCACGATGTCGCCCATGCCCAGCACCCGGCCTGCGTGGCGCTGGGCGTCGAAGACTTCCAGGCCGTCAATCTTTTCACTCGTACCCGCAAACTTGATGGGCACACCCGTGATCTGGCGCACCGACAGGGCCGCGCCACCGCGTGAGTCGCCGTCGAGTTTGGTGAGCACAATGCCCGTCAAAGGCAATGCATCGCTGAAAGCCTTGGCGGTGTTGGCCGCGTCCTGACCCTGCATGGCATCCACCACGAACAGGGTTTCAACAGGCTTCAATTCGGCATGCAAGGCTTTGATCTCGGCCATCAAGGCTTCGTCAATCGCTAAGCGACCCGCGGTGTCGACCAAAAGCACGTCAAAGAAGTGTTTGCGGGCGTAATCGATGGCGGCGCGCGCAATGTCGATCGGCTTTTGGTCGGGTGTGCTGGGGAACCATTCGGCTCCAGCTTGCGCGGTGACGGTTTTGAGCTGCTCAATGGCCGCTGGACGGTACACGTCACCCGAGACGGTGAGCACTTTCTTTTTGCGCTTTTCAATCAGGTGCTTGGCCAGCTTGGCGGTGGTGGTGGTTTTACCGGCCCCTTGCAAACCAGCCATCAGGATCACAGCAGGCGGCTGCGCGGCCAAGTTGATGTCCGACACGCCCTCGCCCATGGTGGCGGCCAACTCGCGGTTGACCACGCCCACCAAAGCCTGGCCCGGCTTCAACGAACCCATGACCTCTTGGCCCAGGGCTTTCTCTTTCACCCGCGCAATGAAATCGCGCACAACGGGCAAAGCCACGTCGGCTTCGAGCAAGGCCATGCGCACCTCACGCAGCATGTCGGCCACGTTAGTTTCGGTGATGCGGGCCTGTCCGCTGAGGGTCTTGACGAGGCGTGAGAGTTTGTCGGTCAGGGCGGAGGCCATGGGGGAATCCAGGAAAAACCGGTCAAGCGGGATGGCGAAGCCCCAGCGGCAGCGCCTGAAAGGCTAAACTCGGTGCCATGATTTTAGCGAGTGCACCTTTGTGGACGTTGCCCTTCTCGGCATTGGCAGCCTTGGCCTATGCCTTGCCCGCTCTGGTGCCCCGCCACCTGAGTGATGTGAACGCACGCCGCTTGCTTTGGCTGGCTTGGGTTTTGCATGCCATCAGCTTGCTGGTGCTGCTGATGGGGCCGGTGCGCTTCGGTTTTGCCCCGGCTTTGTCGGTCACCGCCTGGTTGGTGGTGTTGGCTTACATGATTGAGACCCAGTTTTTCCCCAAACTCAGGGTTCGCTGGTCCGTAGGTGGCCTGGGGGCGGTCACCGTGGTGCTGGCCTGGGTGTTTCCAGGAGCCTTGCTCACCACCCAGGCATCGGCCTGGTTACCCCTTCACTTTGCACTGGGTTTGTCGGCCTATGGCATGTTTGCCGCTGCGGTGGTGCACGCCTGGTTGATGACCCGTACGGAACATGACATCCGCCAGGCTCAAGAAGGCTCGAGCGGTCTGCCGCTCTTGACACTGGAGCGCCTGACCTTTCGCTTTGTGACAGCCGGCTTTGTGCTGTTGACGGCCACTTTGGTGGCAGGCGCCCTGTTTGGCGAGGCCCTGTATGGCCAAGGCCACAACCCATGGCGCTGGGACCACAAACGCGTCTTTGCCGTTCTGTCTTGGATCACCTTTGCCACCTTGCTGGTGGGCCGCAGCCAATGGGGCTGGCGGGGCCGTCGCGCCGTGCGGGTGCTTTACATCGGTGCGGGCTTGCTGCTGCTGTCTTACGCGGGTTCGCGCTTTGTATTGGAAGTCTTGATTGGACGCGTGGGATGAAATACCTGATTTGGATTTTGGTCATTTTGCTGGCGATCTGGGCTTTCAAGCGCAGCCGCCGCGTCAAATCAGACACTCCCAAAGAGCAGCCCCCGGCCCCGCCCACGCCCACCAACATGGCGGTCTGTCTGCATTGCGGCATCCACTTGCCGCACGACGAAGTCGTCACGGGTGAAAAAGGCCTGTACTGCAGCTCCGAGCACCGCGCAGCTGCACAAGACCGCAACCCAGTGTGAAAACCCGGCGCCTGCCTGACGCGCCCAGCCACCGCCACCGACCTCGTCCAGCCATGTCTGAACACGCCGCTGAACTCACCAACCTTTGGGTCCAGGGCTGGTACGCGCCCGCACAAAGGCTGGATTCACCCAACTTTGGCCCCAGGCCCCCAGGCGCCTGCATCGATTTGCTCGTCATCCATTCCATCAGCCTGCCGCCCGGCCAATACGGCGGCCAGGAAGTGCAAGCGCTGTTCACCAACCAGCTCGACTGGGAGGCCCACCCGTATTTCTCACAAATCCGGGACCTGCAGGTGTCCTCGCACTTCTATATTCGGCGTGACGGCAGCCTGTGGCAGTTTGTCAGCGCCGACGATCGTGCCTGGCACGCCGGTCAGTCCGAGTACCGAGGCCGCCCCCAATGCAATGACGACTCGATTGGCATCGAACTCGAAGGCCTGGAGGGCGATGTGTTCGAGGATGCCCAGTATGAGCAACTGAGTCGTCTGTGCTTTGACTTGCATCGACACTACCCCATTGCACATGTGGCGGGCCATGAGCACATTGCGCCAGGCCGCAAAGGCGATCCGGGAACAGGCTTTGACTGGCAACGCCTGAAAGCGACCCTCCAACTGCCCGATCACTGTTTTCCTGTGTGTTTTTGATGCGAAACAAAAAATAATTTTTAGCTTTTTTTACGTTTTAAAAGAGCTTTAAAAACGTTTTGTCAATTTAGGACCGAAGCCCAGCCATCTGGCAAGGAAGTGAAATCGGGCGATTGAGCAAGAAAAGTCTCCGGAAGTCGCATTGCGACTGGCATCGATCTGCAAAACCCCCTGATTGGTTGATTTTCAGCGACTTTTTTCAGCCTCTGAAAACCCATGAATGGCCCTTGAGCCAAGCCAACACCCAGCGCATTCGCCGCAGGGCTCTGTTCAGAGCCCGTACACTACCTGTAGTGGCTTGTCATGACCCCAGACACCAGATATAGTGTCCGTTACAAATTTTCACAAACATGCCAGAGCGGCAATTGAAGCCTTTTTGACCGATGCAACCCAGACCATAAATTAAAAAATGACCATGCAAATTGACCTGACCATCCCCTCCACCTCTTCCGGCCTGATGAACCTGTCTGCAGACCGGGCTGGCGCTGCCACTGTGCACCCCCTCAACCACTACCAGATCATCCGCCGCAACGGTGCCGTGGTCCCTTTTGAGCCCAACAAGATCGCCGTGGCCATGATGAAAGCCTTTTTAGCGGTGCACGGCACCCAAGGCGCAGCATCCGCCAGTGTGCGTGAAATCGTTGAAGAATTGACCCAAAACGTGGTGCGCGCCCTGATGCGCTCCCGCCCCGGTGGCGGCACTTTTCACATCGAAGACGTGCAAGACCAGGTCGAATTGGGCCTGATGCGCAGCAGCAACCATGAAGTGGCCAGGGCCTATGTGCTTTACCGCGAGCGCCGCACGCAAGAGCGCTCACAGCAAAACCAGCAAGCCGCTCCGGTCGTTCAGGAGCCTGCATTGCATGTCTTGGACGGTGGCAAGCGCGTCGCGCTGGACCTGAACTACCTCAAATCCCTGATGGTCAACGCCTGCGCCGGTCTGGGCAAAGACGTGAGCCCCGAGCCGATCCTCTCCGAGACCATGCGCAACCTGTACGACGGTGTGCCCATGGAAGAAGTTTACAAAGCTTCAATTCTGGCTTCGCGCACGCTGATCGAAAAAGACCCGGACTACACCTACGTCACCGCGCGCCTGCTGATGCACACCATTGCCAAGGAAATCTTGGGCAAGGAAGTGGCTCAAGACCAAATGGCCGAGGAATACATCAACTACTTCCCCCAGTTCATCAAAAAAGGCATCGACAACGACCTGCTCGACGCCAAGCTGGCACAGTTTGACCTGAAAAAACTGGCCGACGCCCTCAAGCCTGAGCGGGACCTGCAGTTCGACTACCTGGGGCTGCAAACCTTGTACGACCGCTATTTCCTGCACGTACGCAAGCAACGCATCGAAATGCCTCAGGCTTTCTTCATGCGCGTGGCCATGGGCTTGTCACTCAACGAAATCAACCGCGAAGCACGCGCCATCGAGTTCTACGAAATCCTGTCGTCGTTTGACTTCATGTCGTCCACCCCCACCTTGTTCAACAGCGGCACTTTGCGTCCCCAGTTGTCCAGCTGCTACCTGACTACCGTGCCCGACGACCTGGACGGCATTTACGAATCCATCAAGGAAAACGCCTTGCTGTCCAAGTTTGCGGGCGGCCTGGGCAACGACTGGACACGCGTGCGCGCCATGGGCTCGCACATCAAGGGCACCAATGGTGAGTCGCAAGGCGTGGTCCCCTTCCTGAAGGTCGTCAATGACACGGCTTTGGCCGTGAACCAAGGCGGCAAGCGCAAAGGCGCGGTTTGCACTTACTTGGAAACTTGGCATCTGGACATCGAAGAATTCCTGGAGCTGCGCAAAAACACCGGAGACGACCGCCGCCGCACCCATGACATGAACACCGCCAACTGGATTCCAGACCTGTTCATGCGCCGCGTCATGGAAAAAGGCGACTGGACTTTGTTCTCGCCCTCCGACTGCCCCGATTTGCACGATAAGTTTGGTTCAGACTTTGAGAAGGCCTATACCGCCTACGAAGCCAAAGCAGAGCGCGGTGAAATCAAGCCTAGCAAAAAACTGCCCGCCAATGACCTGTGGCGCAAGATGCTATCGATGCTGTTTGAAACGGGTCACCCTTGGATCACATTCAAAGACGCCTGCAACGTGCGTTCACCCCAGCAACACGCTGGCGTGGTGCACTCCTCCAATCTGTGCACCGAGATCACGCTCAACACCAGCGACACCGAAACCGCCGTCTGCAACCTGGGCTCGGTCAACCTGTCGCGCCACCTCAAAGACAGCGCCAACGGCAAAGTGCTGGACCACGACAAACTCAAGAAAACCATTTCCACGGCCATGCGCATGCTGGACAACGTGATCGACATCAACTACTACGCGGTCAAAAAAGCCCGTGACTCCAACATTCGCCACCGCCCGGTGGGCTTGGGCCTGATGGCTTTCCAAGATTCACTGTACGAAATGCGCATTGCATACGCTTCTCAAGAGGCCGTGGAGTTTGCCGACCAGTCGATGGAAGCAATTTGCTATTACGCTTACTGGGCTTCGAGCGAGCTGTCCAAAGAACGTGGCCAGTACTCCAGCTACAAGGGCTCTTTGTGGGACCAAGGTATCTTGCCTTTGGACACCATCGATTTGCTGGCCCGCGAGCGCGGTGGTTATGTGGAAGTCGACCGCTCGGCCACCATGGACTGGGATGCCCTGCGCCAGAAGATCCAGGCTGACGGCATGCGCAACTCCAATTGCGTAGCCATTGCCCCCACCGCCACGATCTCCAACATCATTGGCGTGGATGCCTCCATTGAGCCCTGCTTTGGCAACCTGTCGGTCAAATCCAACCTGTCTGGTGAATTCACCGTCATCAATGGCTACTTGGTGCGTGACTTGAAACGCCTCGGCCTGTGGGACGACGTGATGGTCATGGACCTCAAACACTTTGATGGTTCGCTGCGGCCCATCGACCGTGTGCCGCAAGACATCAAGGCTTTGTACGCCACCGCTTTTGAAGTTGAAACGACATGGTTGGTTGAAGCTGCAGCTCGTCGTCAAAAGTGGATTGACCAAGCGCAATCGCTCAACATCTACATGGCCGGCGCCTCTGGCAAGAAACTCGACGACACGTACAAACTCGCTTGGCTGCGCGGCCTCAAAACCACCTACTACCTGCGCACATCCAGCGCCACGCAAGTGGAGAAATCCACAGTCAGTTCAGGCTCTCACAATGCCGTGTCGGCATCGGGTGCGCCCAGTGGTGGCATGAGTGCCATCGAGGCCGCCGCTGCTGCTGCACAAGCACAATTGGCCACTACTCCTGCCACCGACATCAAGTTCTGCGCCATCGACGATCCAGGTTGCGAAGCTTGCCAGTGATGGACCTTGCACACATCAGCGCACTCGAGTGCGCTGTTCGATGTAATGGAACAACACTTCATGCATTGCTTGTGTCCTAAATGGACGAACGGCTTTGCAATTTGTGGTCATGCTTTCATAATTTAAGAACTGGAATTTTTTATGCTGTCCTGGGACGATCAAGTCAAACCCGCATTGCAACCTTCAATGCCATCCTTCAGTGGCGCAGACAACACTGCCGTCAAGGCCACGCCGTCTTCATCCACAGCCGCTCCTGCCGCACCACGTCGCATGAATGCCGCCGACAAGCGCATCATCAACGGCCAAACCGATGTCAACCAGTTGGTGCCATTCAAATACAAATGGGCTTGGGAAAAATACCTGGCCACTTGCGCCAACCACTGGATGCCGCAAGAAGTGAACATGAACCGCGACATCGCTTTGTGGAAAGACCCTAACGGTCTGACCGAAGACGAGCGCCGCATGGTCAAGCGCAACCTCGGCTTCTTCGTCACGGCCGACTCGCTTGCAGCCAACAACATCACCTTGGGCACCTACCGCCACATCACGGCCCCTGAATGCCGTCAGTTCTTGTTGCGCCAAGCTTTTGAAGAGGCCATCCACACCCACGCTTACCAATACATCACTGAGTCATTGGGATTGGACGAGAGTGAGATTTTCAACGCTTACAACGAAGTCAAATCGATTCGCGACAAAGACGAGTTCCTGATCCCGTTCATCAACGTGATCATGGACCCCCACTTCAAGACAGGTACCCTGGAAACAGACCAGACCTTGCTCAAGTCGCTGATCGTGTTCGCTTGCCTGATGGAGGGCCTGTTCTTCTATGTAGGCTTCACGCAGATCCTGGCTCTGGGTCGCCAAAACAAGATGACCGGTGCTGCTGAGCAGTACCAATACATACTGCGTGACGAGTCCATGCACTGCAACTTCGGCATTGACATGATCAACACCATCAAATTCGAAAACCCACAGCTGTGGACCAACGAATTCAAAACCGAAATCAAGGACCTGTTCCTCAAAGCGGTTGAATTGGAATACCAATACGCGGAAGACACCATGCCCCGCGGCGTCTTGGGCATGAACGCATCCATGTTCAAAGGTTATCTGCGCTACATTGCCAACCGCCGCGCCACTCAGATCGGCCTGGAGGCTCTTTTCCCCAACGAAAAGAACCCATTCCCCTGGATGAGCGAGATGATCGACCTGAAGAAAGAACGCAACTTCTTTGAAACCCGGGTGATCGAATACCAAACTGGCGGGGCTTTGTCCTGGGATTGATTTTCTGAACCCCTATCTCATGCTCTACCTCTTCAAGCCACACGCTGCAAAGTCTCCCGACTTTGGGCGGGGTGGCTTTTCCGCGTTCATGGCGTTGGGGATTTCCCCAGCGCCATGGATCGCTTTGTGCAAACCAACAAGCACCAAGCGTTCCCTTTCCGTTGAGTTCTCAACTTGATCAAGGAGAAAATCATGGCAACTGCAAAAAAAGTAGCGGCAAAAAAAGCTGCTCCAGCGAAAAAAGCCGCACCGGCCAAAAAAGCGGCTCCAGCTAAAAATGTAGCCGCAGCCAAGAAACCCGCCGCCAAAAAAGCTGCTCCCGCTAAGAAAGCCGCTCCTGCCAAAAAAGCAGTAGCAGCCAAAAAGCCAGCAGCGAAAAAAGCAGCGCCGGCTAAAAAAGCCGCTCCCGCTAAAAAAGCAGTAGCAGCGAAAAAAGCCGCACCGGCCAAAAAAGCCGCAGCCAAAAAAGCAGCACCAGCCAAAAAAGCCGCAGCCAAGAAAACTGCAGCCAAAAAGCCTGCTGCCAAAAAAGCGGTTGTGAAAAAAGCGGCCAAAAAACCAGCTGCAAAGAAGGCATCCAAAGCACCCGCTGCCCCGGCTGCTCAAACGACTCTGAATCCTCAAGCTGCGTGGCCGTTTCCTTCGGCCGCAAAGCCCTGATTCTCAGTTCAGGCGCTAGCCACAAAGCCCGTCACTGGCAACAGTGCCGGGCTTTTTTTCGTACCGAATTGACACTGGATCGACCCGCATCAAGGGTAGAAACTCAGCACACGGTAATCGCTGAAGACCACATCCGGGGAAACCAGAACTTTCAGGCTGCCCGACCAGGACTGCCCTGGTGACAGTGTTTGCGGCGCTCCAGCCTGCGCAGGCAATGCCACGGTGCGCAGCACAAGCTTGCCTTCTTGATCCATCAAACTCAGCTCCAAGGCCGTCATGCCAAGGACAAGGTGCGTGGTGTTGCGAACAGACCAAGACAGGACATGGTCCTCGCTGCGTTTCACCAGACTGGAGCTGTCGATGACCATGCCCTCTGGATCGCGCAGCGGACTGACTTGGCAACCAAAAGTCTCGCACACATGGCGAATCATGGGTTCACTGTCAGGCCATGACGCCGCAATGGCATCTCTTTGCACATAGGCCAATTGCATCGCGAGCAGCAAAGCCAAAGCCAGCACCCCACTAGGGGCAAGCCATGCCCCAGATGGCAGCGCTTTGGAGTCCTTTGGTGGGCTTGGCAAGGCCTCAGACGCCACAGGCTCAGGTTTAAAACTGGACAATGCATCTTCAAAAGCGGCCAGCTCGGATTGTGCTGGCCGGATCTTGGCAGGCGAGCTGAGGTCTTCTTTTGTCAATGAATTGTCGAGCGAGATGCGGTCTGCAGGGTCAGCCACCAAGTCGACAGGCTGCACCGCCTCGGCCGAAGGGTATGGGGGAATGTCTCCGGTGCCAGGAACAGGCACTTTGGAAGAAACAAGAGGCCCGGAGGACGCAGGGTCCCAACGCAGCACAAGCCCTGTGCTGTCAAAAGCATGGCCACAGGCACCGCAACGCAACCAACCTTTGGCGGCATTCAAATGCAGCTCCGGCAGCTGATAAACCATGGCGCACGAAGGGCAGCGAGTGATCCTGTTCATGGCCCGATTGTAGACAGGCTCAAACAGGCCGAGACACCACCTTGGCCGTCATCAAAATCCAGCCTTCTTGTGCATCGGTCACTTCGAGAGCAACCCATGGGGCGTACGCGGCCTTGAGTTCCTCGGCCTGCCGCTCAAGGATACCGGCCAACACCAAATGGCCGCCAGGGGCAGCATAAGAACACAACAGGGGCGCCAATACCTTCAACGGTGTGGCCAAAATATTGGCCAGCACAGTATGGTACTGGCCCTGCGCTTTGTCAGGCAAACCGGCTTTCAAATGCACGCCGTTGGCCTGAGCATTCAACTCGGTGGACGTCACAGCCGCTTCGTCGATGTCCACTGCATCGATCTCGGTGGCGCCATATTTGGCTGCGCCAATGGCCAGGATGCCCGAGCCACAACCGTAATCGAGCACACGCTGCCCCTGCACGTCGTGCTGGGCAATCCAGCGCAAACACATGCGGGTGGTGGGATGGGTGCCGGTGCCGAAAGCCAGACCCGGGTCAAGTCGGATGATCTGCCGGGCTTGTGCGGGCGGCTCGTGCCAAGTGGGCACGATCCAGAAATCGGGCGTCACCTCCACCGGCGTAAATTGAGACTGGGTCAGGCGCACCCAGTCTTGGTCTTCTAGGGTCTGGATGCCGAGCAACTGGCAGTTCACAAAAAAATCTTGCGCGCCCAACAAATCCGCAGCCTCCCGGGCTGCCGCTTCTTGGGCGAACAGCGCCACCATGCGCGAACGCTGCCAACCATCTTTGGGTGGCGGCATGCCCGGCTCGCCAAAAAGGGCTTGTTCGGCGGGCGTCTGAGCGTCTGCGTCTTCCACCGACACGCTCAACGCGTCCAGCGCATCCAGTGCATCGCTCAGCACGTCCACCCGGTCCTCGGGGCACAGCAGGCTCAGTTCATACATAAGGGGTCAGCGCTTGTGCTGGCTCAGCCAGTGTTCCAGGTAATGGATGTTGGTGCCGCCTTGCATGAACTTGGCGTCCACCATCAACTCGCGGTGCAGCGGTATGTTGGTGTTGATGCCTTCGATCACCGTCTCATTCAAGGCGGTCTGCATGCGGGCCAGGGCCTGCTCGCGGGTATCACCGTGGACAATCAGTTTGCCGATCATCGAGTCGTAGTTGGGGGGCACAAAGTAGTTGTTGTAGACGTGCGAATCCACCCGCACGCCTGGCCCACCAGGCATGTGCCAGGATGTGACACGGCCGGGCGAAGGCGTGAACTTGAAAGGGTCTTCGGCGTTGATGCGGCATTCGATGGCATGACCCCTGATCTGGATCTGCTTTTGGATGAAGGGTAGGCGCTCACCGGCTGCCACCATGATCTGCGTTTTGACGATGTCCACGCCCGTGACCCACTCCGTCACCGGGTGCTCGACCTGCACGCGGGTGTTCATCTCAATGAAATAGAACTCGCCGTTTTCGTAGAGAAATTCGAAGGTGCCCGCACCCCGGTAATTGATCTTCTTGCAAGCGGCCACGCAACGCTCGCCAATCTTCTCGATCAGTTTGCGCGGGATGCCTGGCGCCGGGGCTTCTTCGATCACTTTTTGGTGACGCCGCTGCATGGAGCAGTCGCGCTCGCCCAAATAGACCGCGTTGCGGTGCTTGTCGGCCATGATCTGGATTTCAACATGGCGTGGGTTCTGCAGAAACTTTTCCAAGTACACCGCCGGATTGCCAAATGCGGCACCTGCTTCGGCCTTGGTCATTTGCACGGCGTTGATGAGCGCCGCCTCGGTGTGCACCACGCGCATGCCGCGACCGCCGCCGCCGCCTGCAGCCTTGATGATGACCGGGTAACCCACGGCTTTGGCGATGCGGCGAATTTGCACCGGGTCATCGGGCAATTCACCTTCCGAGCCCGGTACACAAGGCACGCCGGCGCGGATCATGGTTTGCTTGGCCGAGACCTTGTCGCCCATGATGCGGATCGACTCTGGCGTGGGTCCAATGAATTGGAAACCACTTTTTTCAACCCGTTCGGCAAAGTCGGCGTTCTCGCTCAAAAAGCCATAACCGGGGTGAATGGCTTCGGCATCGGTCACCTCGGCCGCCGAAATGATGGCCGGCATGTTGAGGTAGCTCAAAGCTGACGAAGCGGGCCCAATGCAAACCGCCTCTTCAGCCAATTTGACGTACTTGGCCTCTTTGTCAGCTTCCGAATAGACCATCACCGCCTTGATGCCCAGCTCGCGACAAGCGCGCTGGATGCGCAAGGCGATTTCGCCTCGGTTGGCGACCAGGATTTTCTTGAACATGAAATCCCCGTGGCTTTATTCGACGATGAACAGTGGCTGACCGTATTCCACGGCCTGGCCGTTTTCACACAAGATCTGCGTGATGGTGCCGGACTTATCGGATTCGATCTCGTTGAGGATCTTCATCGCTTCGATGATGCACAGGGTGTCCCCTTCCTTGACCACTGAGCCGATCTGGATAAAAGGGGCCGAGCCGGGGCTGGACGAGCGGTAGAACGTGCCCACCATGGGCGACTTCACGGCGTGACCCGTCGGCGCAGCAACCACAGGGGCGGCCTCAACCGCGGCCACGGGTGCAGCCGCCACAGGGGCTGCGGCCACGGGTGCGGCTTGTTGCATCACCACCGGTTGGGCAACGCCCATGCTCTTGACAATGCGAACTTTACCTTCAGCTTCGGTGATTTCCAGCTCTGACACGTTCGAGTCAGAAACCAAATCAATCAGTGTTTTGAGTTTGCGCAAATCCATAGATCCTCCATTGCTTGAGCACTTGTAATGGGGTGAATTTACACCAAATTTCAGCAAAAACCTTGAATTTATCTTTTCTCGTCCGAACATGAACGTGCCACCCAGACGACTCTGCGGCATGAGGGCACACCCTCCCTCGGCATGGAATGTGGGTTGTTTCAGGAGACAGCGCCGCGCCACTGCATCAGATCGTCAGACGTGAGTTGACCCATCTTTTGTCGCCAAATGCTGCCATCTGCCTTGAAAAACACGGTAAAAGGCAAGCCACCCACCGCATTGCCCAAGGATTTGGCCAATTGGGTGCCTTCCAGTCCGGCCAGTCCCACCGGGAAACCCAATGGCTGCTTGGAGAGGAACTTGCGCACCGCACTGGGCTGGTCAATGGCCAGAGCCACCACTTGATGCCCAATCGCGGTGTTTTTGCGCCAGAAGGCGTCAATCAGAGGCAACTCTTCGATGCATGGTGGGCACCAAGTGGCCCAAAAGTTCAGGAGCAAGGGTTTACCCTGAAAACTAGCCATGCTCAAGGCTTCGCCCCCGGGCGCCTCGAACTGCTGACTCCAAAATGGGTGCTTCACCGCATCCACCACCTCTTGAGGCTCAAAACGCCGCAAAGCCACGCCGACTCCGGCCACAAGGGCCGCCGCACCGGCACCCCAAATCAGATGGCGTCTGGACCCGTTTTCAATTGGTTGATTCATGATGGCATTGTCTTTCATGCCGCCAGCAGGCGCTCCAAGGCCGCCAAATCCCCCCGAGGCGAGCGGCCTTGCGTGTCGGGCAGCAAAGCTCCGCGCAGATCGTCCAGATCGTAAATGCGCAGGTGCACCCCCACATCTTCGCTCAACGCGTCACAAAAACTGTGCACACTCAGCACATCCACATCGTCCCCATGAAGCCCCCGCGCAGTTTGCACTTCGTAGCGTTGGTTTTGGTTGATCAAGGCGATCTCAGCCGATTTGGGGTCGTCGCAAAACAAAGCCAGATCCACATCGCACAGGCGGGTGGCCCAACCTTGCCAGACCGCACCGCCCAGGTGCGGGCGAAATTCTACCAGGCGTTGCATCCATACCTTTGCCAATTCGCGCAAAGCCAGCAACTCGCCGGGCTGGGTGTCGGCGCAAAACAAGGCGATGTAGTCGCGCACCTCGGTCTCGACCACGTCGTTGGTGGGCAAGGCCGTACGGCTGGGCAGGCCCAGCTCTTTGAGGGCTCGGTGCTTGGCCGGACCAAAAGCCAGGCCTTCTTCCACCACCAAACGGGCGGCGGTGGCGGCAATTTCAAGGGCAAGGTCGTTCATGGGCACCGATTGTGACCCGACCCAGGCGAGACCGCGCCGATGCCCCCCTAAAATCCGGGCATGCATATACATATTCTGGGCATCTGCGGCACCTTCATGGGCGGCTTGGCCGCACTGGCCCGCGAAGCTGGCCATCGCGTCACCGGTTGCGACGCGGGCGTTTACCCGCCGATGAGCGACCAATTGCGCGCTTTGGGCATCGAGCTGATCGAAGGCTTTGACGCCGAACAAATGGCCTTGAAACCCGATGTGTACGTGATCGGGAATGTGGTCAGCCGCGCACGACTGCCCGACGGCAGCCCCAAATTTCCGTTGATGGAAGCCATTTTGGAAGCAGGTGCGCCCTACACCAGTGGCCCGCAATGGCTGTCGGATCACGTCTTGCAAGGCCAGCATGTGCTGGCCGTGGCGGGCACCCACGGCAAAACCACCACCACCTCCATGCTGGCCTGGGTGCTGGAGCAAGCCGGCTTGCAACCGGGCTTTTTGGTCGGCGGCGTACCGCTCAACTTTGGCGTCTCGGCGCGCTTGGGTGCTGGAAAGTATTTTGTGATCGAAGCCGACGAGTACGACACCGCCTTCTTCGACAAGCGCAGCAAATTCGTGCACTACCGCCCGCGCACCGCCATCCTGAACAACCTGGAGTTTGACCACGCCGACATCTTTGACGACCTGGCCGCCATCGAGCGCCAGTTCCACCACCTGGTTCGTACCGTGCCCGGGTCTGGTCGGGTGGTCGTCAATGGCCTGGAAGAAAGCCTGACCCGCGTGTTGGGCCAGGGCTGCTGGAGCGAAGTGCGCACCTTTGGCTCGACGGTGTGTGATTTTGTGGCCGAAGGCGAGCCCTCGCATTTCAAGGTCTTGCAGGCCGAAAAGCCCGTAGCCGAAGTGAAATGGGTCATTGGCGGCGTGCACAACCAACTCAATGCGCTGGCGACCATTGCAGCCGCAGAGCATGTGGGGGTGAACCCTGCCGTTGCCGCACAGGCGCTGGCCAGCTTTGAAAACGTCAAGCGCCGCATGGAAGTGCGCGGCCAAGTCAGGGGCGTTACCGTCTATGACGACTTTGCCCACCACCCCACCGCCATCCGCACCACCGTCAACGGCCTGCGCCGTCAAGTGGGCGATGCCCGCATCCTCGCGATTTTTGAGCCGCGCAGCAACACCATGAAGCTGGGCAGCATGAAAGCGCAACTGCCTTGGAGCCTCGAAGAGGCCGATCTGGCGTTTTGCCATTCAGGGGGTCTGGGTTGGGACGCTGCCGCCGCGCTTGCACCCATGGGCCTCAAAGCGCTAGTAGGTACCAACATTGACGAGGTCATCGCCCAAGTGCTGGCGCAAGTGAGGCCCGGCGACCACCTGCTGTGCATGAGCAACGGTGGGTTTGGCGGCATCCACGCCAAGCTGCTGGAAGCCTTGGCCGAATGATTTCAGACAGGGCTTGATCCAGGATTCAGAGTGGGCAGCTGGCTTTTGCAAAGGGCAGCTCTGAACCATGGATCCCGGGTCTTCGCCCGGGAAGACAAAACAGGGGGTCTTCGCATGCTTTAGCGGGCGCGACGTACCTTCACCGCATTCGACAGCACCTGCAACACGCCCACACTGTCGTCCCAGCCAATGCAGGCGTCGGTGATGCTCTGGCCGTAGGTCAGCTTGGCCACATCGTGCTGGCCGGGCGTGAACTTTTGGGCACCGTCCACGATGTGGCTCTCGACCATGAGGCCAAACACCTGGCGTGAGCCACCGCTGATTTGCGTGGCAATATCTTTGGCCACATCGATCTGGCGCTCGTGCTTTTTGCTGCTGTTGGCATGGCTGCAGTCGACCATCAAGGTGGCGGGCAGCTTGGCGGCTTCGAGTTCCTTGCAGGCGGCAGCCACGCTTTCGGCGTCGTAGTTGGGCGCTTTGCCGCCGCGCAAAATCACGTGGCAGTCCTGGTTGCCCTGGGTTTGCACGATGGCGACCTGGCCGTTCTTGTGCACCGACAAAAAGTGGTGGCCACGGGCCGCAGCCTGAATCGCATCGGTCGCGATCTTGATGTTGCCGTCGGTGCCGTTTTTGAAGCCGATGGGTGCCGACAAGCCAGAGGCCAGCTCGCGGTGCACCTGACTTTCGGTCGTTCGCGCTCCGATGGCGCCCCAGCTGATGAGGTCGCCAATGTATTGGGGCGAGATCACGTCGAGAAACTCGCTGCCGGCGGGCACGCCCTGGCGGTTGATCTCGATCAGCAGCTGGCGGGCAATGCGCAGGCCTTCGTCGATGCGAAAACTCTCGTCCAGGTAAGGGTCGTTGATCAGGCCCTTCCAGCCCACGGTGGTGCGGGGCTTTTCGAAGTACACACGCATCACGATTTCCAGTGTGTCAGCGTATTTATCGCGCAAAGGCTTCAAGCGGCGGGCGTAATCCAGCGCCGCGGCCGGGTCGTGGATCGAACAAGGGCCAATGATGACGAGCAGTCGGTCGTCTTTGTCGTGCACGATTTTTTGAATGGCTTTGCGGGTTTGGGAGATCAGGGTTTCCGTTGCCGTGCCGGCAATCGGAAAGAAACGGATCAAATGTTCTGGCGGTGGGAGCACGGTAATGTCCTTGATGCGTTCGTCGTCGGTCTGGCCTGTACGGTCGGCGGCATTTGGATACCAGCTCTCAGGGGCAGTGGTTTTGGCGTTCATCGTGGACTCCTCAAATTGAAAAAAGGTGAAAAAAAACCGCCGGGCTTTGGGGCTCCGGCGGTATGTATCGAGATATTCGGGTGCTTATGCGCTCGCCTCTCGTCCGCCGGGGACTGAGAATCCAAAATAAAAAAAGTAAAAGGCGGTGCGCGAAGACATGGGTTCAATGTATCACAGGTTTATGACGCTTCATGACAGCCCCGCCCGAGGGCAAACCCGGACAGGACTTCAGGCCGTGCCTCCGACGGTCAGGCCTTCAATGCGCAAAGTCGGCTGACCCACACCCACCGGCACGCTCTGGCCTTCTTTGCCGCAGGTGCCCACGCCCGAGTCGAGCTTCATGTCGTTGCCGATCATGCTGATCTTTTTGAGCGACTCAGGCCCGCTACCAATCAAGGTCGCACCTTTGACCGGATATTGGATCTTGCCGTTTTCCACCCAATAAGCTTGGCTGGCCGAGAACACAAACTTGCCGCTGGTGATGTCCACTTGGCCACCCGCAAAGTTGGTGGCGTACAGGCCTTTTTTGATGCTGGCCACGATTTCTTCGGCGCTCTTGTCGCCGCTCAGCATGTAAGTGTTGGTCATGCGCGGCATGGGCACATGGGCGTAGCTTTCGCGGCGGCCATTGCCAGTTGGCTTGACGCCCATCAGGCGCGCGTTCATCGAGTCCTGGATGTAGCCACGCAAAATGCCGTCTTCAATCAGCACGTTCTTTTGGCTGGCGTGGCCTTCGTCGTCCACATTCAGCGAGCCACGGCGGTCGGCCATGGTGCCGTCATCCAGCACGGTGACGCCCTTGGCCGCTACGCGCTGACCAATGCGGCCGCTGAAAGCGCTCGAGCTCTTGCGGTTGAAGTCGCCCTCCAGCCCGTGGCCCACGGCTTCGTGCAGCAACACGCCGGGCCAGCCATTGCCTAACACCACGGTCATCTCGCCTGCGGGCGCGGGGCGGGCTTCGAGGTTGATGAGCGCCGCCGACACGGCTTCTTGTACATAGCTTTCAACCATGGCGTCGTCAAAGTAAGCCAAACCAAAGCGGCCACCGCCGCCGGCACTGCCCACTTCGCGGCGGCCATTTTGCTCGGCGATCACCGTCACGGACAAACGAATCAAAGGCCGCACATCGGCCGCCAGAGTGCCATCGGCGCGGGCCACCATGACCACGTCGTATTCGGTGGCCAGCCCTGCCATGACCTGCACCACGCGGGGGTCTTTGGCACGGGCGATTTTTTCCACATGGCCCAGCAAGTTCACTTTGGCCGTGCTGTCCAAGGTGGACATCGGGTCCAGCGCGGGGTAGAGCGAACGGTTGGCCGAAATCTTGCGCGCTGGCACTTTGATGCGCTTGTTTTGCGCGGCAGACGCAATGGAGCGCACCGTCATGGCCGCGTCCATCAAGGAGGCTTCAGAAATGTCGTCTGAGTAGGCAAAGGCGGTTTTTTCGCCCGACACGGCCCGCACACCCACGCCTTGGTCGATGCTGAAGCTGCCGGTCTTGACGATGCCCTCTTCCAGACTCCAGCCTTCGGAGCGGGTGTACTGGAAGTACAGATCGGCGTCATCGACCGCGTGCGCCTTGATGGCGTTCAGGGCTTGAGTCAGGTGGGATTCGTCGAGACCAAACGGGTCAAGCAACAGGGACTTGGCCGTGGCCAAGCGTTCAATGGTGGGTTCGCGTGAAATCATGGAAGCCATTGTAGGCACGGATCAAGACCCTTGCCCACGCCGGACAGCACCCGATGTCCCCGGCAAGCCGCTACTTCAGCGCTGGCGGATGAGTTTGAGCAAGGCCGCATCGTCCAGATCGGCCCAACCCTGCCCCAGGGCTTGTGCAAACAAGTCCCGCGCCAAACGACCCAAAGGAGGGTCAAAGGCCACATCGTCCGCGGCTTGCACGGCCAAACCCGTGTCTTTGGCCAGCAAAGTGACGTGGGCGCGCGGCTCGAAATCCCCTGCCAAAGCCCGGCGCATCCTGTCCGAGCCAATCCAGCTTTGACCACTGGACGCTTCAATGACCGACAGCGTGGCGGCAGGGTCCAGCCCCAGACGCTCGGCCAGGGCCATGGCTTCGGCAGCGCCCACCAGATTCACCGCGGCCAGCAAATTGTTGACCAGCTTGGTGCGGGCGCCGTCTCCTGCGCGGGTTCCCACGCGAAAAACTTGCTGGCTCAAGGCGGTCAACAGCTTCTGGCTGCGCTGCCAAACCGCATCGGAACACGCCACCATCAAACTCATGGTGCCCTGTTGGGCCCGCACAGGCCCTCCGGACATGGGGGCATCGATGAAATCAATGCCCATAAGCGCCAAACGCTCTGCTTGGCTTTGCACCGTGGCAGGTCCCAAGGTTGGACACAGCATCACCGACTGACCCGGCTTCAGCACCGGCCCTGCGCCACCCTCGCCCCAAAGCACCGCCTCGGTTTGCGCAGCATCCACCACAACCACCATCAACACGCCATCGGGCGCCAGCATGCGGGCCGCCTCTAGGGCAGACCCACAAGCGACAGCCCCCATGGCCACCGCCTGCGACTGAACCTGTGGGTCGATGTCGTAAACCGCCACCGACCAGCCCAAACCACACAAACGGGTCAGCATGCCACCGCCCATGTTGCCCGCACCCACCACCGCGACCTGCGTCAGATTTGTCATGTTTGCACCAGTTGTTTGGATTTCGCAATCGACATCAAAATGCCCAAAGCCAGCCCCAAGGTCACCATGGCCGTTCCGCCATAACTGACAAAAGGCAAGGGAACGCCCACCACCGGCAAGATGCCGCTGACCATGCCGATATTGACAAAAGCATAGGTGAAGAAAATCATGGCCATGCTGCCCGCCAACAAGCGGCTGAACAAGGTGGGCGCCTGCATGGCGATGACCAAGGCCCGGTAAATCAGGAAGAACAAACTGGCCAGCAAAAGCAAACCCCCGAGCAGGCCAAACTCTTCACCCAAGGCCGCAAAAATAAAGTCGGTGGTGCGCTCAGGAATGAATTCCAAGTGGGTTTGTGTGCCCTGCATGAAGCCCTTGCCCCAAAAGCCGCCCGAGCCAATGGCGATCATGCCTTGGATGATGTGAAAACCCTTGCCCAGCGGGTCACGGCCCGGGTCCAGCAAGGTGCACACCCTTTGGCGCTGGTACTCGCGCAGCACATGCCAATCCACATCGGGCTGGCACAGACTGGGCTCCATGATCACCAGCACCACAATACCCACTAAGCCCAAAGCAACGGGCGGCAAAATCCAGCGCCAATTGAGCCCGGCAAAAAAGATAACAGCCAAGCCCGCCGCCAGCACCAACAAGGAGGTGCCCAGGTCGGGCTGTTTCATGATCAAGCCCACAGGAATGCACAATATCAACAAGGCCACAACGAAATCGAAGGAACGCAGCTGCCCCTCGCGTTTTTGAAACCAGGCCGCCAGCATCAGGGGCAAGGCAATCTTCAAAATCTCGCTGGGCTGGATGACCACACCCAGATTGAGCCAGCGCGTAGATCCTTTTTTGGTGATGCCAAAAAGGGCCACCGCCACCAGCAAAATCACACCCACGGTGTACACCGGAATCGCCCAAGCCATCAATTTTGAAGGCGGGATCTGCGCCACCACAAACATGATGGCGCCCGCAATCAACATGTTGCGGCCGTGGTCAACAAAGCGGGTGCCGTGGTCATAACCGGATGAATACATGACCAACATGCCCAGACAGGCCAGAAAAAAAACAGCGAAAGCCAAAGGCCCGTCAAAACCTTCGATCAAGCGCATCATCCGCTGAAACACGGTGTGTTTTTGAAAAACAGAGGCCGATGTCAACGGGGCCTGGCGTGCAATCTTGTTCATGGAAAATCAGGCGAATTCGCCCTTGGGGTCGCGCCCCATCAGGGCCTGCACAGCCTCACGGGCGCTCAGGCGAGCGTCCAGCAAAGCCACCACGGCCTCGGTGATCGGCATGTCCACCCCCAAGGCACGGGCACGTTGCAAGACGGTGCGGGCGCTGTAAACACCCTCGGCCACATGGCCCAGAGAAGTCACCGCCTGATCGAGCGACTGGCCTTGGGCCAGCAGCAAACCCACTTTGCGGTTGCGGCTCAGATCCCCCGTGGCCGTCAAAACCAGGTCCCCCAGGCCAGACAAACCCATGAAGGTGTCGCTCTGGGCCCCCAGCGCCAGGCCCAAGCGCGTCATCTCGGCCAAACCCCGGGTGATCAAGGCAGCCCGCGCATTCAGACCCAATCCCAGGCCATCGCACAAGCCTGTGGCGATGGCCAGCACGTTCTTCACGGCCCCGCCCACCTCGACCCCCACGATGTCGCTGTTGGCATACACACGCAAGGCCGGGCCATGAAAGGCCTGCACTAAGGACATTCGCACACTGGCATGGGCACTGGCAGCCACCAAAGCCGTGGGTTGCTGGCGTGCCACCTCCAAGGCAAAACTGGGGCCGCTCAAGGCGCCCGCCATCAGGTGCGGAGCCACTTGAGCCTGCACCTCATGAGGCATCAACCCGGTGCCCGACTCCAAACCCTTACACAGCCATGCCACAGGCGCGCTCACCTCTGACATGGCGGTCAGCACAGTGCGCAAACCCGCCATGGGCGTGGCAATGACCCACAAGTCGCAGTCGGGCGAAGACGCCAACAATGACGCCAAAGGGGCCGATGAAATCTCAAGGGAACCGGGCAAGTCGATGCCCGGCAGGTAACGGGCGTTTTGCCTTTGCGAGCGCAAAGCCTCGGCCTGGGCGGCATCGCGGGCGTGCAAAGTGACCGCATGTCCACTCGGGTGACGGGCTGCCGCCAAAGCCATGGCAGTGCCCCAAGCGCCGGCACCAATGAGGGTGATGTGCATGGTCCGGCTGAACCTCGGTCTGGCTTACTGCGTGATCGCAGCGGCCTGCTCGGCTTGCTGGACTTGTTGCTGCTCGTACATGGCCTGGAAGTTGATCTCGGCCAAGTGCACCGGCGGAAAGCCGGCACGCGTGATCAGGTCGGCCACGTTGCCACGCAGGTAGGGGTACACGATTTGCGGGCAAGCGATGCCCATGACGGGTCCCATCTGGTCGTCGGGCAGGTTGCGGATTTCAAAAATACCGCCCTGCTTGCACTCGACCAGAAAAACGGTCTTGTCGCCGATTTTGGTGTGCACGGTGGCGGTCACGCAGACCTCAAAAACACCCTCGGCCACGGGTGTGGCCTCCACGCCCAACTGGATGTCCACGTTGGGCTGCTGCTGGTCCAGCAAGATGCCCGGCGAATTGGGTTGCTCCAGCGAAGCCTCTTTCAGGTAAACACGCTGAATCTGGAACACGGGGGTTTGGATTTCGGTGGCGGGGGTGACAGCGGTATCGGTCATGGAAAACTCTTGTGTATGAAATGAAAGTGCCGGAAAAACCGGACAGATGGAGGAAGGAAACTGCCGCATTATCGGCCATCAATGACACCCTGGCATGCAATCAGGGCCATGAAAACCCTGAACAACCCGCGGTGCAGTTCAGGCCGCCTGCAGCAAAGGCACCAGGCCGCCTTTGGCGTCCAGGGCCATCAGGTCATCGCAGCCGCCCACATGGGTGTCGCCCACGTAAATCTGCGGCACGGTGCGGCGACCCGTGATTTGCATCATGTGGTCGCGCTGAACGGGATCGGTGTCGATGCGGATTTCTTCAATTTGCTCGACCCCTTTGGACTTGAGCAGCTGCTTGGCCCGAACGCAATAAGGGCAAACAGCGGTGGTGTACATCTTGACGGCTTGCATGAGAATTCCTTGGTGGCAAGTGTGAAATCAGGCTTTTTCGGTCGGCATGCTGGCCGCAGTCCAAGCGCGCAAACCGCCCGAGAGCGACTGCGCGTTCTCATAGCCCAGCTTGCGAGCCGTTGCAGCGGCACGCCCTGAACGCGCACCCACTTGGCACACCATGATCACTTGGGCCGACTTGTTCTTGACCACTTGGCCCAGCTTGTGTTCGAGCTGGCCCAAAGGCAAGTTTTTGGCCCCGATCACATGCCCCCGTGCAAACTCTTCGGGCTCGCACACGTCGATCACCACGGCTTTCTCGCGGTTCATAAGCTGCACCATGGTCTGCGGGTCCAGACCGCTGCCCTTGGTCAAAACCGGCAACAACAAGGCCAAGCCCGACGCCAAAGCCAGGGCCAGCAACATCCAGTTATCAATCAAAAAATTCACGGGACAGACCTTTATTCATCAAAAAAAGCCGCCTTTTCAGCGGGCACACAACTCGCAATTCTAAAATGCCGGGCTTACCCCTGTTTTAAAACGCCTCCAAGGCCTCTTTTCTATGTACAAACTTGTCCTCATTCGCCATGGCGAATCCACCTGGAACCTGGAAAACCGCTTCACCGGCTGGACCGATGTGGACCTGACCCCCACCGGCGTGAGCCAGGCCATGACGGCGGGCAAATTGCTCAAGGCCGAAGGCTTGGACTTTGACCTGTGCTACACCTCGGTGCTCAAGCGCGCCATCCTCACCCTCTGGTTCACCTTGGACGAGATGGACCGCACCTGGCTGCCGGTGGTCAAGGACTACCGCCTGAACGAGCGCCACTATGGCGCGCTGCAGGGCCTGAACAAATCCGACATGGCCAAGCAATTCGGTGACGAGCAAGTACTGGTCTGGCGTCGCAGCTACGACACGCCCCCACCCGCGATGGAAGCGACCGACCCTCGCTGCGAACGCAGCGACCGCCGCTACCCCGATCCAGCCCTGGTGCCCCTGACCGAATGCCTGAAAGACACCGTGGCGCGCGTGCTGCCCGCGTGGAACGACAGCATTGCCCCCAGCATACGTGCGGGCAAGCGTGTCTTGATCACCGCGCACGGCAACTCGATTCGCGCCCTGATCAAATACCTGGATGGCATCTCCGAGACCGACATCGTGCACCTGAACATCCCCAACGGTATCCCATTGGTGTACGAACTGGACGCCCAGCTCAAGCCCATTCGCCACTACTACCTGGGCGACGCTGAAGCCGCCGCCCAAGCCGCGGCTGCCGTGGCCAGCCAGGGCAAAGCCTGACCGCACAAGGCCCTTTACAGGAAATTACACGCCAAGCCCCACACCGCGGGGCTTGCAGGTGTATATTGGCTCGAACTTCACTGCACACGTACTCGCAAAATGGGACAAAAACTCAAGATCGCCGCTTGGCTCAGCCTGGGTGCTTTGGCCGGTGCCCTCACCACCGTGTCGCTGCAAACCGTGGCGCGCGGCAATATGGCCCCCCTGCCCCTCGAAGAACTGCAGCAGCTGGCGGCCGTATTTGGCATGGTCAAAAGCGACTACGTCGAGCCGGTGGACGAGAAGAAACTCATCACCGAAGCCATCTCCGGCATGGTGGCCAGCCTGGACCCCCACTCGCAGTACTTCGACAAAAAGAGCTTCAAGGAATTTTCTGAAGGCACTTCGGGCCGCTTTGTCGGTGTGGGCATTGAAATCAGCCAAGAAGACGGTGTCGTCAAGATCGTCTCGCCCATTGAAGGCTCTCCGGCGGACCGGGCGGGCCTCAAACCCAACGACCTGATCACCAAAGTCGACGACACCCCCCTCAAAGGCCTGTCGCTCAGCGAAGCGGTCAAACGCATGCGTGGCGAGCCCAAAACCAAAGTGGTGCTCACCGTCTTCCGCAAAGACGAGAACCGCACCTTCCCGGTCACCATCATCCGCGAAGAAATCAAGACCCAATCGGTCAAATCCAATCTGATTGAGCCCGGCTACGGCTGGATCCGCGTGTCCCAATTCCAGGAACGCACCGTCGAAGACTTTGCCCGCAAGATCGAAGAGATGTACAAGCAAGACCCCCAGCTCAAGGGCTTGGTGCTCGACTTGCGCAACGACCCGGGTGGCCTGCTGGATGCAGCCGTGGCCCTGTCGGCCGCCTTCTTGCCCGACAACGTCACGGTGGTCACCACCAATGGCCAGTTGGCCGAAAGCAAGTTCACCTACAAAGCATCGCCTCAATTTTGGCGTCGCAACAACAACAACGACCCCATCACCCGCATGACGGCGGCCACGGGTGGTGCGCTGAAAAAAGTGCCCTTGGTGGTGTTGGTCAACGAAGGCTCAGCCTCGGCCAGTGAAATCGTGGCCGGTGCGTTGCAAGACTACAAACGCGCCACCCTCATGGGCAGCCAGACCTTTGGCAAAGGCTCGGTGCAAACCGTGCGCCAACTGGGCCCTGACACCGCCCTCAAAATCACCACGGCCCGCTATTACACACCCAACGGCCGCGCCATCCAGGCTAAGGGCATCGTGCCCGACGTGATGCTGGACGAGACCGCCGAAGGCAACGTGTTCGCCGCCCTGCGCACCCGCGAAGCCGACTTGGGCAAACACCTGTCCAACGGCAAAGAAGCCGAAGAAGCCAAAGACCCCGCTCGCGAAAAAGCCCGGGAAGAGGCCATGAAAAAGATTGAAGAAGACGCTAAAAAACCGCTCGCCGAACGCCGCCTGCCAGAATTCGGCTCGGACAAAGACTTCCAACTGGCCCAGGCCTTGAAACAACTCAAAGGTCAGCCTGTCAAAGCCAGCACCACACTGGCCGAACGCAAAGTCGAGAAGAAAGACTGATCGCCAGCGATAGACGGACGCCGCCCATGGATGACACGCAACTGCTGCGCTATTCGCGGCACATCCTGCTCAACGAACTGGGCATCGATGGGCAGGAAAAACTGCTGGCTTCACACGCCCTCATCATCGGCGCAGGCGGCCTGGGCTCACCGGTCAGCCTGTACTTGGGCAGTGCAGGCGTAGGCCACATCACCGTGGTCGACCACGACCACGTCGACGCCACCAACTTGCAGCGCCAAATCGCCCATACGCTGGATCGGGTGGGCCAATTCAAAGCCGATTCGGTGCGCACCGCGATTGCGCAAATCAACCCCGATGTGCAGGTGACCCCCATCACCCAACGCGCCGATGCGGCTTTGCTGGACACCCTGGTGGCCCAAGCCGATGTGGTGCTCGACTGCAGCGACAACTTTGAAACCCGCCAGGCTGTGAACCTGGCCTGTGTGCTGCACAGCAAACCCTTGGTCTCGGGCGCGGCCATCCGCATGGACGGACAAGTGTCCGTGTTTGACAGCACAAAGCCCGATGCACCCTGTTACGCCTGCATCTTCCCGCCCTCGCAACTGCCCGAAGAAACCCGTTGCGCCACCATGGGCGTGTTTGCACCCTTGGTCGGCATCATCGGCACGGTGCAAGCGGCCGAAGCGCTCAAGATTTTGAGCGGCATGGGCAGCCACATGGCCGGGCGTTTGCTCATGCTCGACGGCCGCGAGCTGTCGTGGACCGACATCCGCATGCAGCGCAACGCAGCATGCCCTGTGTGTGCGGCGCACCATTGAATGCGCTCAACTGCCATGGCAGGTGCCGTGAAATTTTCTGAACAAGGCGGGTGACATGGCGGCTTCCTGGGTCGCAAAAATGCCTTTTTTTTGTTTCTCTGCCTGGCGCTGCAACGCGGCATAAGGGCCTTTGCCGGTGCGAAAATTGTAGGCCCATGCCTGACCTGAGCGCACCATCTCGGCGCCCAAATCCACACCGTCGACCGACAAACGCCCAATCTGCCGACCATACGAATCCTGACCACGATCGGTCACTTGAACCGACTTGCGCAGGGCCAGGACCATCATGGCCTCACGCGCCTCGCTCCCGCCCGGCTGACAACTCTCGGGCGCGTCGATGCCTTCAATGCGCAGCTTGACGGGATCACGCTGCCCCTCGCGCACCAACAAAACCGTGTCACCGTCCATCACCCAGCTCACCCATCCAGACCAGACCTCGGCCTTGGCTTGCGACTGACTCATGGCCTTGTCAGTTGCAGCGAAAGCGCCCCCCAGCCAACACTGCAACAGTGCCCCAACAAGACAAGCCCTCATGCTGGGCCTCAGCACGCGCAACCAACGGCCCCAACGGTGCATCAACTGGTCTTCAATCAAAGCCAGTGGTTGAGAGGCAGACGACAACATTTGGGTTTTCCGGGTGGAGGGTGGATGTCAGCCATTGTCGGTCAAGCCACTACACTCCTATTTGCACAGCGCTTTAAACCCAAGCGCACTTGACGCCCAACACCCACGGAACATTCATGAAACCCATTTCGCCCCTTCTTCGCCAGAACATTGGCACCTTAAGCCGCCGCAGTTTGGGACTGCTGGCCCTGTGTTTGGCGGCGCTCTCGCCCAGCCTGCAGGCGCAAGAAAAACCACCTCTGAAAATCCTGGTCGGCTTTCCACCTGGCGGCTCGGCCGACGTATTGGCCCGCATGGTGGCCGAAGCGCTGCGCGATGACTTTGGCACCATCGTGGTGGACAACAAACCCGGCGCTGGCGGGCGCATTGCCCTGAATCTGGTCAAAGCCGCCAAGCCCGATGGCCAAACCGTGATCGTGTTGCCCAGCGGCCCCATGGTGCTGTTTCCCCACGTCTACAAAAAGCTCGACTACGACGCGGTGAAAGACTTCACACCCGTCTCGCAAATCGCCCGCTTCCAGTTTGGCGTGGTCTCTGGCCCCGCCAGCAACGCAAAAACCGTGGCCGACATGGTGGCCAAAGCCAAAACCGACCCGGCTTCTGCCAGTTACGGCACACCTGGTGCAGGCACCTTGCCGCACTTCATGGGGGTGTTGCTGGAGCAGTCTGCTGGCATCAGCCTGAACCACATCCCCTTCCAGGGCGGTGCACCGGCCAACACGGCGCTGCTGGGCGGCCACATTGGCTACAAGTTTGACGTGGTGTCCGAAACCGCTGAAATGCACCGTGCTGGCAAAGTGCGCATCATTGCCGTCACCGGCGGCCAGCGTGATTCGCAAGTGCCCGAAGTGCCCACCCTCAAAGAGTCGGGCATCAACATGGAGGCGACGGCCTGGTTCGCCATGTACGGCCCCGCTGGCCTCAAAGGCGATGCCCTCACGCGCCTCGAAAAAGCCATGATGAAGATCGCCCGCGACCCCACCATGAAAGACAAAATGATCAAACTGGGCCTTGAACCGATTGGCTCGAACTCTGTCGATCTGGCCGCCGCGCAGAAAGCCGACCTCAACCGCTGGGAAAAGCCCATCAAAGCCACGGGCGTGCAACTGGACTGAACGCATGGCACACATCACCTCACAACGCCCCAACATCGTCTTCATCGTCGCCGACGACCTCGGCTTTGCCGACCTCGGCTGCTATGGCGGTCGCGATGCGAAGTTCGGCAAGGTCTCGCCCGTGCTCGACCAGTTGGCTGCGGGCGGCCTGAAGTTCACGCAGGGCTATGCCAACTCACCCGTGTGCTCGCCCACGCGCTTTGCGCTCATGACGGCGCGCTACCAATACCGCCTGCGCGGCGGTGCCGACGAGCCCATCAACAGCCGCAGCCGGGGCAGCGCCGTGCTGGGCTTGCCGCCCGGACACCCCACGCTGCCGTCCTTGCTCCAGGCCAGCGGCTACCGCACGGCGCTGATCGGCAAATGGCACTTGGGTTACCCACCGCACTTCAGCCCGCTCAAGTCGGGCTACGAGGAATTCTTTGGCCCCATGTCGGGCGGGGTGGACTACTTCACCCACTGCGCCTCCAATGGCGCGCACGACCTCTTCAACGGCGAAGACGAAACACCCGAAGACGGCTACCTCACCGACATGATCTCCAAGCGGGCGGTGGACTATGTGGAGCGCATGGCCCCGGGCGCTGCGCAAGGAACCCCCTTCTTCTTGAGCCTGCACTACACCGCGCCGCACTGGCCTTGGGAAACGCGCGAAGACCATGCACTGGCGGCTGAAGTGAAAGACAACATCTTTCACCTGCACGGCGGCAACATCCACACCTACCACCGCATGATCCACCACATGGACGAAGGCATTGGTTGGGTGGTCGACGCGCTCAAAAAAATTGGGCAACTCGACAACACCCTGATCGTCTTCACCAGCGACAACGGCGGCGAGCGTTTCAGTGACAACTGGCCTTTGGTGGGCGGCAAGATGGACCTGACCGAAGGCGGCATCCGCGTGCCCTGGATCGCGCACTGGCCAGCGGTCATCGCGCCCGGCGGCACCTCTTCCCAGCACTGCATGACCATGGACTGGTCGGCCACCATGGTGGAGTTGGCGGGTGCACAGGCCCATGACGACTTGCCGTTTGACGGCGTGTCCATGCTGCCCGTGCTGCGTGATGCCAATCACCAGTTTGAGCGTCCCCTGTACTGGCGCATGAACCACCGCGGCCAACGCGCCCTGCGGATCGGCGACTACAAGTACCTGCGGGTGGATGGCCACGACTACCTGTTCAACATTCCCGCCGACGAACGCGAACGCGCCAATCTGGGCGGACGCCAGCCTGAGCGCCTGCAAACCATGCGTGCAGCGTGGGAAGCCTGGGACGCCACCGTGCCCGCCATCCCCGAAGACGCCACCGTCAGCCTGGGCTACTCGGTCAAGGACATGCCGCAGCGCTGAACGCGGTCATCTTGAACAACATGCGAGGGATCGCTTTTTTGTAGGAGCCCACCCCTGTGGGCGCTGGTTTTTAGGGCGTGTGCCACGCCCATCGCCCACGGGATGGGCTCCCACAAATGCAGGGGGCTATCGCCCACGGGGTGATCTCTTACAAAGAACATACGCAGGGGCAACTCAACCTTCGTGCGGCTTTAGCCCTTGCACAGCGCACTCCAATTAAACCTGCAATTCAAAATTCATATTTTGAAATTACAGGTTTTTTTGGTTATCATGGACGCATGATCCATCGCAACATAGAACCGTTGCTTCACAGCTTGGCAGGCAGCTATCCCATCGTCACATTGGTGGGACCCAGACAAAGTGGGAAAACCACTTTGGCCAAAAGCATGTTTCCAAACAAGCCTTATGTCTCGCTAGAGGACCCTGATGCGAGGCGTTTTGCGCTTGACGATCCGCGTGGTTTTTTATCGGCTTATCCCCAAGGCGCGATACTCGACGAAATTCAAAGATCACCCGAACTGCCTTCCTACCTGCAAACCCATGTGGATCGCAATGACCAGCACGGCCAATTCATTTTGACGGGCAGTCAGCAGTTTGAGTTGATGACGCAGGTGAGCCAGTCCCTGGCGGGTCGCACGGCCTTGTTGCGCCTGTTGCCCTTCACCTTGTCAGAAGTGCAGCGCATCAACCCTGAAAAGAATCATTCCCTGGCGGCAACTCTCCTGACAGGCTTTTATCCTCGCATTCACGACAAACACCTTGCGCCTGCGCAGGCGCTTGGGGACTACTTTTCAACCTACATCGAACGCGATCTGAGGCAGCTTGCCTTCGTCCAAAATCTTCAACAATTCGAACGATTTGTCAGGCTGTGTGCAGGCCGCGTGGGCCAATTGCTGAACCTCAACAACTTGGCCAACGACGCCGGTATTTCCCAACCCACCGCACGCGCCTGGATGGACTTGTTGCAGACCAGTTTCATCGTTTACCTGCTCCCGCCGTGGCACACCAACAGCGGCAAGCGGCTGGTCAAATCCCCCAAGCTTTACTTTTACGACACCGGCTTGGCCGCCTGGCTGCTGGGCTTGCGGCACGAAGAGCAAGTGCACCGCGACCCCTTGTGGGGCGCATTGTTTGAAAACATGGTGATCATCGAGGCGCTCAAAGACAGACTCAACGCCGGCGAATCCGCCGAACTGTATTTCTACCGCGACTCTGAAGGCAATGAGGTCGACTTGATGCTACCCGTAGGCCGGCAATTTCACGCCATCGAAATCAAAGCCGGCGCCACCGTCAATACCGACTATTTCAAAGGCCTCAAACGCTACACAGCCCATCATCCAGGCATGCTGCAAAGCGGTTGCGTGATTTACGGCGGCGATCAACACCAAGCCAGATCTGATTGGCCCGTCCACAGCTGGCAACAACTGCGAACCGGCCCGAAAGAAAGCATGGATCCCGGGTCGAGCCTGGGATGACATGTCAGAGGGCCCGGGATGACCTACTGTTTGTAGGAGTTCACCCCTGTGGGCGATGGTTTGATGTGGCGGTACGCGGGCCATCGCCCACAGGGTGGGCTCTCACAAATTCAGGGCCCATCGCCCATGGGGTGGGCTCATACGAAGACAGGGGACCATCGCCCATGGGGTGGGGTGCTACAAGAAATAGTCGGTGGGGGTGATCAAGTCGGGGGCAATTCGCCGGCTTAAAGGCCATTAAGATGGGTGTTTGGTCCGATGCCCTAGCCCATGCAACGATTTTTGACATTCCGCCAATGGCCGCGATTGACCGCGCCTCAGGCCCGCACCGAAGTGGTGGCGGGTTTGACGGTGGCGCTGGTGATGATTCCCCAAGCAGTGGCCTATGCGGGCCTGGCAGGCATGCCGCTGGTCACCGGGCTTTACACCTGCTTGATCCCGGCGCTGTTGGCCGTGCTGTTTGGCAGCGCCAACCGCCTGTCAGTGGGGCCGGCTGCGCTTACGTGCGTGCTGATTGGTGCCTCGCTCACCGGCATGGCAGAACCCGGCTCTGCCGAATGGGTGGCTCTGGCGGTGTGGCTGTCGCTGTTGTCGGGGGCCATTCAGCTGCTGCTGGGTCTGGGCAGCTACGGCTGGCTGATCAACCTGGTCAGCGCCCCGGTGATGATGGGTTTCACCCAGGCCGCGTCTTTGCTCATCATGGCGTCACAAGTGCCCGGTCTGCTGGGCGTCAAAGCCTGGAGCTGGGATGTGCAAAGCTGGCCTGTTTGGCTCAGCGGCTGGCCGGCGTGGTTTGGGCTGGGCAGTCTGGCAGTGTTGCTGCTGCTGCGCCACTTCAAGCCGCGTTGGCCCGGCATCATGATCGTGATGGGCGTGGCCTCGGCCGTGGCCTATGCCACCGATTACCAGGACCACGGCGCGGTGGTGGGTTTGCTGCCCTCGGGCCTGCCGGATTTTTATTGGCCCCAATGGCCTGGGCTGGACATGATCAACCAGCTGTGGGTGCCTGCCTTGGTGATCGCGTTGGTGAGCTTTTTGGAGACGGCGTCCAGTGCCCGCATCGAATGCCGCCGCGACGGCAAGCGCTGGGATGACAGCACCGAGCTCTTCAGCCAAGGGCTGGCCAAGCTGGCATCGGCTTTTTCGGGCAGCTTTGCCACGAGCACCTCGTTTTCACGTTCGGCCCTGATGCTGTATGCCGGTGCGCGTTCGGGTTGGGCGGTGGTGGCCTCGGTGGGCTTTGTGCTTCTGGCTTTGCTGATCCTGATGCCGGCGCTGCAATTTGTGCCGCGCTCGGTGATGTCGGCCGCCGTGATCGTGGCCGTGCTCAATCTGTTTCAGCCCCGCCAGTTTTTGGCCATTTGGCGCGTGGGCCGCATCGAGACCATGACGGCGGGCATCACGTTTGCCATGACCTTGTTGACCGCGCCGCGCATTTACTGGGGGGTGATGACCGGGGTGCTGGTGGGCTTAAGCCACTTTTTGCACACCCGCTTGCACCCGCGCATCATCGAAGTGGGCCTGCACGCTGATGGCAGTCTGCGCGACCGCCACCTTTGGAAGTTGCCCCCGCTGGCACCGCACTTGTATGCGATGCGCTTGGACGCGGAGCTGGACTTTGCCGCCGCCAGCGACTTTGACCGCGCCATCACCGATCACCTGGCCAACCACCCCGATGTGCGGCATGTTTGCCTGTTTGCCCAGCCCATCAACCGGATCGACGTGACCGGTGTTGAAACCTTCGGTCAGTTGCACCGTCAGTTGGCCAGCCGGGGCATCAGCTTGCACATCAGTGGGATGAAGCTGCCGGTGGAGACCACTTTGCGCCGGGCAGGCGAGCTGACGGAGGGCCCGCACCTTTGGCTGTACCGGACCGATGCCGAAGCCCTGCTGGCCATTGCCCAACTGACCCCTTTGCCGAACGATATTGCGGCAGCGGCCATCTGAGGGGTTTGGGGTCACCCGCCCGGCTGCGCCTGGGGGCCCCAGCCACTGTCAGCGCGCAACCCAGAAGGGCAAAGCCTGGTTGTTTTGGTTTTTCTCGCGCCTGACGGCCTGTCCGCTCTCACGCACAGAATCGGGCCGCATCTGACCCCAAACGGGCAGGTTGGTGAAGCGCAGCTGGGTGGTTTTTTGGGGCCATTCACGCGCGACGAAGATTTCCATCTGGTCAGGCAAACGCCAAATCGCTTGATACGGCCCGCTTTGTTCGCGGCCCGACACGCTCTGGGGGCGTCCAAAGCGGCCCTCGATGCGCAGCTTCACATCTTCCACATGCGCGTTGTCGGAAAACGTCATGAACACGTAGTCCACCCGCGCCAGCCTTTGACCCTGTGGGGCGTAGCTGAATTTCATTTGAAGCAAGCCTGGCATCCAGTTGAGGGCTTCGTAGATGTCTTCCTGGAAGGCATCGTCCTCTCGCTGGGGCTTCAAGCCCTCGTCTCGGATGGCTTGACGCAACTCAGCTCGCGTGGCCGTACTCAAGGTCACGCCAAACATTTGCAATCCGCCTTCGGCCTTCGCTTTGGGCTGGGGGGCGGCGGCCTCGGGAATCGGTGTCACCATCACAGCGGGGCCAGAAGGCGCATTGGAGACGGAGCGCCACCCGGTTTGCGCCCAAACAGGCGTGACCCAGGCCAGCACACAGCCCATGGCGCAGATCAGCGTGGCTTGCTGCAGACGCTGAACCAGGGGTGTATTGCGAAAAAAACGTGAAGCGGATTGCATTGAGACCTGCCTTGAAGGTTGAGACGGTCTTTAAGTGTACCCACGGACTTTTAATTTGAAAACAAAAGAATCTAAAAATGATTGCAGGGCATCGGACTAAGCCAACGCCTTTTCGAATTCTGACAAGCGCTTGTAGATCGAGCGCAGCTCGGTGATGTCGGTCCAGCGCTCGATCAGGTAAGAAAACGCGTCGTTGACCTTGCCAAAGGCGTTGCCCACCTGCTGGATCACACCCAGCGTGATCACACCAGTAAACAGGGACGGCCCCATCAACAGGTACGGGAAAATCACCATCGTCTGGCTGTAAAAATTGCTCCACAGGTGAAAGTATGCGTAGTGGTTGAACAGCCGAAAATTGTTCAGCCGCACCCCCGCGAACAATTCAAGCACCGTGGGCAGATGCATGCGGCTGCGCTCGTCTTCGGCGTACACCAGGTCCTTGCGCAGCGCCGCCTCGGTGCGCTGGTTGTTGTATTCCAACCCGGGCAGGCGAATGCCGACAAACCAGGAAATGGCGGTGCCGCCCAGCGCCGTGACCAAAGCCACCCAAAACAGCGACCCCTCAAACTGCAACCAGGCAATGGCCATACCCGTGGACAGCGCCCACAAAATCGGGATGAACGACAGCAAAGTGAGCACCGCCCGCACCAAGCCCAGACCCAAGTTTTCTGTCTGGCGGGCAAAGCGCATGCAGTCTTCCTGAATCCGCTGCGAGGCCCCCTCTACGCTGGTCTCGGTGCCCTGCCAGCGCGGCAAGTACTCCTCGGTCAAAGCCTGACGCCATCGAAAAGCGAAGTGAGAAGCCAAATACGTCTCCAGGCTGCGCAGCAACATGAAAGGAAAGGCAATCCACGCAAACTGCGCCATGAAACCCCAGAACTTCTCCAGCCCCCCGGCCTGCTCGGGCTTTTGCAGCAGGTCATAAAACTCGCCGTACCAAGCATTGAGCTTGACGGTCTGCTGCACGGTGATGAACACCAGCGCCACCAGCACCAACAAACCGCCCCAGGCCCACAAGGCCCAGCGGCGAGAAAGAAAAAAACTGCGGAACATGGGCTCTTTCGTTCAGGGGTTGACGCTGTCGACCGGCTCGGTCTTGAAGTCTGCGGGCAGCACCACTTCCAGCAATTCCAAATCTTCGCTGTGCCCCAGCTCGCGGTGGCGAATGCCAGGCGGCTGGTGCACACACGAACCCGCTTCCAGCCGCACCACACCCTGCCCCTCGTATTCAAACTCGATCCAGCCCTTGAGCACATAGACCAGCTGAAACTCGGTGTGGTGCATGTGAGGCTGACTGGAAAACTCATGGCCTCCGGCGGCACGGATCACGCTGGCTGTGACACGCCCCTTCGTGGCCTCCTTCATACCCAAATCACGGTACTCAAAAAACGAGCGCAAACCACGCTCGAACTGCGCATCTTTGGCGTGCGTCACCACAAAACCTTGAGTTGTCATGGGTATCTCCTGTGAACTTGGCCGAATTGATTTGAACAACCATGTGCATCCTAAGGCCAAGTGCCCCATGGATCACTACCCGTGCGAAACCTTTGTCTGTCACCCCGGGCGAGTTCTCTATTTGTCACCCCGGGCGAAGACCCGGGGTCCATCCCCCTTGCAAAAATAGCATCGCGTGCTGATGGGCGTCTTCCCAGGTCACCTGACCCTTATGAATTCAAGCTCAAGTGGTAGGCGAAATACTTTTGATCGCGCGCCCAGCCCATGGACTCGTACAAGGCTTGTGCAGGCAAATTTTGCACATCCGTGTTCAAGGACAAGCGCACAGCGCCCAGCTGGCGAGCATGGTCCGCAGCAGCTGTCAACAAAGCCTCACCCACGCCCAAGCGCCTAGCCGCGGGTGACACGAACAGATCATTGAGCACAAACACCCGCGCCATCGACACGGAAGAAAAGCTCGGGTACAGCTGCGTAAAGCCCACAGCTTGGCCTTGTGACTCGGCCAACAGCACCACCGATTGCCCATGCTCAAAGCGCGCCTGCAGAAAAGTCCGTGCAGCCACGCCATCGCTGGGCTGTCCATAAAACTGGCGATAAGCATCAAACAGGGTGACCACGGCATCAAGGTCGGCCAACACCGCTTGACGGATGGTGATTGAAGTCATGGTTTTTCCTTTTCTACTGCTTGGACGTTGTAGGCTCGCATGCCCGAGGCCACTTGCGAAGCCTCGGTGGTGTCATGCGGGTAAAAGCGGTAACTGGGCGAGACGTTGGGCTGACCCTCGGCGTCCACCGTAGCCAGCCAACACAGCACGCTGCGGCGGGCCGCTTCGCGGACAGATTCATTCAAAAGGGTCATGCGCACTCTCGGGGGTGAATCAAGCTCAATGGCACCGCATCAGCGGCTATCGAAAGAGTCATACTTCATCGTATTCTCTGATGTTTTATATAAAATAAAGTTTAAATTTTTTAAAATTCAACATCTGTCTAATTGAGCCCATTTTTCATTTGCTCTGCTTGACTTCAATATTAACGTTACTACAATAAATGCATCGCCATGCACGTACTTTGGGACCCAGAAAAACGGCAAACCAATTTGGACAAGCACGGTTTGGACTTCATTGACGCCGTTGCAGTGCTGGAAAGTCTGTATCGCCTTGATGTGCAGAGCGTGAGAAACCGGGAGCTAAGGACCCAATCATTGGCCTACGTGTTCGATGTGCTGGCGGTATTGACTGTGGTGCATGTCTCGCGAGAAAACTCGATGAGGATCATCAGCTTCAGACCCGCGAGTGAAATAGAAAGGACCGCTTACCATGACTGGCTTGAAAACGACTTCAATGACGAGCACTGAATTGCGTGAGGCCTCTGTCATGGGCAAAAGCAAGACGCATAAAACCCGTGCCCAGGCCGCAATACCCTATGTATGGGACGGTGAGGATGAAGACGATCGACCGCTGACGCGTGAAGAAATGCAGGCGGGCATCGAAACCTACCGCCGACAACGCGGACGCCCCACAGGCAGCGACAAAGAATCCACCACCATACGCTTTGATCGTGACGTGCTAGCCGCCTTTCGCGCAGGAGGTCCCGGCTGGCAAACCCGCATGAACGCTGTGCTGCGTGATTGGCTCAAGACGCAATCGCCAGTTTGAGACACAGACTTTTAAAAACATTTTTCAGCTTGTAGACACCAACCGAAAACTGTCCCCCAGTTGGTCCGTATTGGATCTGCGTCAACAGGTAACGATCCACCCCTCCAGCGGGTCAAACGGCGGCAGCCCGTATTGAGGGTGCCCGGCTTCGTGCTGTTGCTGCGCCCAGGCCGCTTGCATCAGGCACAGGGTGGCATCAAGGCTGTCGCCGCTCGCGTCATCGGCCAGACGCCCCAGCAGCGCGTTGCTGGCCACCAATCGCAGGCCCAGGCGGGTTTGGCCGCGCTCCAGTGCGCTCAGCAACTCGCGCCGGGCCAAAAGGCGTTCGGGTGTTTGTTTGGCTTTGTCGTCGCTCTTGTAGCTTTGGTTGCCCAGCACCTCGCGCGCCAGCAGGCCGGGGTAGGCCTCCAGCGCCACGCGGCGCACGTCGCCCGCGTGCAAGCCGGGAAAGTGCACGCCCGCTTGGCGCAATAGCGGCACACCCGCGTGCAACATATAAGCCACAGGTGGGTTGACCCATTTCATGGACGGGCTGGAGCCTGCGGGTTTGTCTGCGGCGCGGTGGGCAAACTTACCACCCACGGGGCGGGCATTGCAAAACGCTGCAAATTGTTCGCGTATTTGGGCTCGATCCAGGCTGCAGTAATGCGTCATGCAAGCGGCCCAGTCGGTGGGCCAACCCAGGGTCTCGACCAACTCTCGCGGCAGGCCAAAGGGCAAATCAAAACCGCCCACCCAGTCGGCGGGCTGCGCCAGCCTGTCGCCAAATGCGGTCAAAGTGTCAAAGGTTTGTAGGCTTTGCAGCTGCACCCTGCCTTGGCGGGCATGCCCCAGCGCCAGCACGATCGGCTTGCGTTTGCCAGGGCTGCTGGAGAAGTCGCAACCGATGAGGTTCATGGCTGACGTTCAAACGAGTGCGGTAACGGGCAAAACGATGGGGATCTGACCCCAATTCAATGCCAGGAATCAAGCGCGGCCGATGATGGACGCGGTGGCCATCAGTTCTTCGAGCAGGGCCAGTGAGACTTTGCCCGATACGCTATAGGGGTCGAGCTCGGCACGCTCGGAGTATTTGAGCAAGATGTTGGTGTTGACGCGCGAGGCATCGACTTGGCCCATGGTCCAGCCACCAAAGCGGCGCTCTGATATTTCTTCGTAATGGAGCAAGACCACGTCTTTGTGACGCGGATCTTTCTGGATGTGGCCGTAGAGGTCACTCACGGCGGTGCGCCCACCTTCGATGGCTTGCAAAAAGATGCCCCCGCCGTAGCACAGGATGCCCGTGATGCCGCTGGACGGATTGAACTGCCGAGACTGGGCCATGATCGATTCAATGGTTTCCGAACCAGAGTCGACTGTGCGGCTGGCGTAAAGCAGGCGTACCAACATGGGTCAGCTCCTTCCAGGAATCAAGGCTAAAAATTCACGACGCAAATTAACGTCTTTCAAGAACGAACCGCGCATGACCGAGTTGATCATCTTGCTGTCCATGTCTTTGACGCCGCGCCAACCCATGCAGTAGTGGCTGGCCTCCATGACAATAGCCAAGCCATCGGGCTGGGTTTTGCGCTGAATCAAGTCGGCCAGTTGTACCACCGCTTCTTCTTGAATTTGCGGACGCCCCATGATCCACTCAGCAAGGCGGGCGTACTTGGACAGGCCAATCACGTTGGTGTGTTCGTTGGGCAACACGCCGATCCATATCTTGCCAATGACAGGGCAAAAGTGGTGACTGCAGGCGCTGCGTACGGTGATGGGGCCGACGATCATCAGTTCGTTGAGGTGTTCGGCGTTGGGGAATTCGGTGATCTCGGGGCCTTCGACATAGCGGCCCTTGAACACTTCTTTCAGATACATCTTGGCCACACGGCGGGCGGTGTCGCCGGTGTTGTGGTCGTTCACGGTGTCAATGACCAGGCTGTCGAGCACGCCCGCCATCTTGGCGGCGACCTCGTCAAGCAGTTTTTCCAGCTCGCCGGGTTCAATGAATTCAGCAATGTTGTCGTTGGCGTGGAAGCGTTTGCGGGCAGCCTGGATGCGCTCGCGGATCTTCACCGATACAGGTACACCCTCGTCTTCGGGCGTGGCGGCAGAAGCAGTCATGGCATCTGGGGTTTTCATTAACATGATTTAGATCGTAACAGCGATTGATCGGCGCACAGCGGTCAGGGGGTTTGGCCCCTTTTCTTCTTCGTCTGCTTTGTCCCCGCCCTTCAATACCGGTGCCCTGTGAGGAAAAGTGCCATGCGCATGAGACCAAAAGCCAAACGATCGCGCAGGCGCTGGTGCCAATGCCTTTGGCCGATTGTGGCCGCAACAGGCGTGCTTTGTGACGCAATCACCTGAATCAAACGCCGGTGCAATTGTTGCGCAAACAGGCGGTCGGCCACCACCACATTGGCCTCTCGCGCCAGCAGGAGGCTTAAGGGGTCCAGGTTGGACGAGCCCACCGTGGCCCATGGACGCTCATTGTCGGGGTCCACCACGGCCACTTTGGCGTGTAAAAAACTCGCGTCGTATTCGTAGATCTCAACCCCTGCGGCCAACAAGGTGCCGTATACCGGACGGGCTGCGTGGTATTGCATGAAGTATTCATAACGCCCTTGCAGCAACAAGCGCACGCGCACCCCACGCCGAGCGGCGTGAACCAAGGCCTGACGCAACCTGCGCCCCGGCAAAAAATAGGCGTTGGCGATCAGCACTTCGTGCCGTGCCAGACCAATGGCCTTGAGGTAAGCGCGCTCGATCTGGCTGCGGTGCAGCACGTTGTCGCGCAACAGCAAAGCCGCCCGGCTGTGCGGTGGTGAGCCATCGGGCAAGGGCAGCGGCTGCTTCCAGGGCAGCGGCAGGCCCGCTGCTTTGAACGAGTGCAGCGCCTGTGGAAGCTTGCGTTCGCGGGCGTGCTTTAAGCCTTGCAAACGCCACCAAAGCTGGGACATGCTGTCTTGGATGTGACCCACCAGTTCGCCCTGCGCAATGACGGCAAAGTCCAGCCGGGGCCGAGCCAGCCTGCCGTGGTGTGGGTCGTACCAATCGTCCAGGATGTTGATGCCGCCACAAAAAGCGGTGTGCCCATCCACCACGCACAGTTTGCGGTGCAGCCGACGCCAGCGGCTGGGGATGAGCAAGCCCATGGTGCCCAAAGGTGCATAAGTTCGCCAATCCACCCCCGCGTGGGCAAAGCGCGTGCGCCAGTCTTCAGGCAGCTGGGGCGTGCCCACACCGTCGACCACCAGCCACACACGCACGCCGCGCAAGGCCGCTCGCTCCAACGCCTCGGCCACGCGCACGGCTTCGCCATGGAGGTCAAAAATATAGGTTTCCAGCAACACATGCGAGCGGGCTTGGTTGAGTGCTGCGACCAAGGCCCCAAAGTAATCCTGCCCTCCCTCGATGAGGCGGATCTGGTGGCCGTCGCGCAGCGCTGGGTTGTGCCGCATGCTCAGTCGTTCCAGGCAAATTCGGCCACCAGTGGCAAATGGTCGGACATGCGTTGCCAGATGCGCCCCGATGGCACCATGGCGTGCACAGGGGTCAGGCCCCGGGCGTACACATGGTCAAGCTGGTTCAAAGGCAAACGCGAGGGGTAGGTGGGCGTGGGCTTCTCGCGCCACTCCCAAAACCCGGCCTGCGCCATGCGCCGCCCCATGCCCTTGCCCCAGTCGTTGAAGTCACCCGCCACCAGCACCGGCTCGTGGTCCGGGATGTCTTTCGAAATGTGGGCCAGCAGCAATGCCACTTGGCGCACACGGCTGGAGGGCACCAGGCCCAGGTGCACCACCAGCACATGCACCACACGGTCCACCACCTCGACCTGGGTGTGCAAAAAACCGCGTTGCTCAAAGCGGTGGTCCGAGATGTCGCGGTGCTGGTGCGAAAGCACAGGCCAGCGCGAGAGCAAGGCATTGCCGTGCTCACCGTGGCGCGTGATGGCGTTGCTGCGGTAGACGGCCTCGTAACCTTCGGGGGCCAAATACTCGGCTTGCGGCTGGCTGGGCCAATGCCTGAAATATGCTGCCTCGCGGCGGTGCTCGCGGCGCACCTCTTGCAGGCACACGATGTCGGCGTCGAGCTGCTCCACCGCATGTCCCAAGTTGTGGATTTCAAGACGCCTTGCAGGGCCCAGGCCTTGCACGCCTTTGTGGATGTTGTAGGTGGCCACCCGCAAAACCGGGTGCTCGTGGCGTTCGGGCTTCATGGCGGGGTGTTCGGTACAAAACGCGGCAGCATCAGGATGGCTTCAGCGTTGGAGGGAGAAAAGCACTGGTCGGCCGCAGCATGCCAAGGCAGCCATTGCGCTTCGGTGTGCTCACGCGGGCTGAGCACCACGGGCATGCGTTGCGGCACACACAGGCCAAACACCCGCTCGGTGTTGCGGCTGACTTCGGGCGCATAGCGCCAGCGCCAAGCGGGGTAAATGTCGTACACGTTTTCCAGTTGCCAGTCTTGCAGGCGGCAATTCGGGTGGCAGGCGTCGATGCCGGTTTCTTCCTGCACTTCGCGGATGGCCGTCTCCAGCCAGCTTTCTTCGGGGTGGTCTTTGCTGCCCGTGACCGATTGCCAGGTGCCCCAGTCGGCACGCCGGATGAGCAAGACGTCTTGCTCGGGCGTGTAAATGACGACCAGCACCGACTCCGGGATTTTGAAAGCAGCAGGCGATAGGGGGAGCGGTTGCAACATGAACGGGACAGACGCCAAATGAATGACCAGAAGTTCAATTCATTGTAGTCAGCCCCTTGACTGACACTGCGTTGCGCAGCAAGGCGTGCATCAAGCTTGGTGACGTTTGTGCGGCATGACCGCCAGCAACTGTGTTTTTTGCAGGGGTTTGGACAAAAAGGCGTTCATGCCCGCAGCCTTAGCCTGTTCAGCCGCGTCGTTCATCACATCGGCCGTGAGTGCCACGATGGGCACCTGCCCCCGCGCTCCAGTCAAGGCACGAATCTGGCGGGCACTGCACAGGCCATCCATGACGGGCATGTGAATGTCCATCAGCACCAGATCGAAATCGGACTGACTGGCCTGCGTGAGCGCTTGTTGGCCGTCCTCGGCAAAGCTGACCTGGTGGCCCATGCTTTGCAGCAACAAGCCCACCACTTTGCGGTTGACCGGATGGTCTTCCGCCACCAGAACACGCAAGGGCTCAGTGGGTGTGACCTGATGGGCGGCGTCATGGACCGGGCTGACCCCTGCAGGGAGTGCTGGAGCAGTTGCGGTCGACTGAGCTGCCCAAGGGGTTTTCAAGCTCAGGGTGAACACCGAGCCTTGGCCCAACTGGCTGCGTGCACTCAACTCGCCGCCCATCAGGCGGGCCAAGGATCTGGAAATTTCCAATCCCAAACCCGATCCCGATTGCTTGCGCGTCAGTGAGGGGTCGCCCCAATGAAAGCGCTCAAACAAACCTTGTTGGGTGGCATCGCTCATGCCGATGCCGGTGTCTGCGATCTCGATCTGCCACAGCACGCCGTCGGTCAGCGATTCACGGCGAACACGGATATCGACCTGCCCCTGATCGGTGTACTTGATGGCATTGCCGAGCACATTGAACAGAATTTGCCGCAAGCGCAATGGGTCGAGCATCACGACACGCGGCTTGTGCAGGTCGCCCGTCAGTTGCAGTTGCAAACCTTTGTTGAGCGCTTGCACCCGCATGAAACGGTGCACTTGCTGCAAAAAGTCTTCCATGTCCGTGGGTTCCGGGTTCACTTGAATTTTGCCGGACTCCAGGGCCGAGACCTCCAGCACATCGTTGAGCACCGCCAACAAGTGGGATGCGCTGCCCATGGCGGTCTGAATCAAATCGGCCTGCTCGGATCCGGTCTGGGTTTTCTCGAGCAATCCCAGCATGCCCAATATGCCGTTGAAAGGTGTGCGCAACTCGTGACTCATGTTGGCGAGAAAACGACTTTTTCCTTGGTTGGCGCTTTCGGCTTGTTCTTTGGCTTGCAACAACTGGGCATGCAAACGTTGCTGCGCCCTTTGTGCTTGGGTTTGCTTGCGTTCGTGGGCATACAAGCCCACAGCGCCCAACACCAAACCCAGGATCTGCGCCAACGTTAGCCAGGCGATCCATTGGCTTTGTTCGCGCACAGTGGCCACTTGTTTTTGTACCCATTCGCCCATGACAATATCCGAGGCTGAGTTCAGGGCCTGAACCTCAGGCGCCATTTGCTGAAGCTCTGTCATGAGCTCAGACCACGCGGGTGATGCCCAGCCTTGCCCATCGGCCAAGGGGGTGGATCTGGCCACCCAGCTGACCAAACGGGGGGCCAAGGCGGTGTATTCCTCGCGGTGGTGCACGCGTTCAAGACTGGGACTGTTGAGCAACAAATCGACACGGCTGACCAAAATATCAAAGCGCAAAGACCGCTCCGCTGCAAAGTCCGGCGGGGTCATGCCCGGCCGAGCGAGGTCTGCACGCATCATGGCCGCATTAAAACGCCACAACTCGCGCTCCAGATTGGTGGTGATGGCCGTGAAAGAGTCGTCCTGCAGCCGCGCAGCAGCTTCCAGCGCCTGTGCTTGACGCCATTGCACGGTAGTGGCCACCACCAATGCAGAAATCACCAGGACCGCCACGAAGGCCAGGCCCCAAAAGAACCGAGACGGTGCAAGGCCTTTCAGGCCTGGAGTCTCAGGCGTGGTGTCGCGCGTTTGCATCACTCCACCTCAATGGCTTTGAGCTGCCAGATGGAGCGCTCGTAGTAGGTCTTGTGCTGGAGTTCTTTTTTGGCGTCAAAGGGGTAGACAATGAACAAAGGCCCCTTGGTGCGCACCGGGATTGCTTGGCCATTCATGAGCACGGCCACCACCACATCGTGCTCATGCGCATCGGACACGGGCAACTTCACACGGTAATCGTTGAGCGCCACCGCCCGGATGTGCTGGCCTTTGGCCTTGACCAGCTGCAAGACATCGCGCAGCAAGGGGCCGCTGAAGGTCACGGGCTTTTGATCCCAAGGTGTCCGGGTGGTGAGGCTTTTTTGCGGCAAAGCCTGCAAAGCCTTCATGTCCAAAACCGCCACTTTGCCCTGGTTATGTGCCTCGATCAGACCCGATACCTTCAGAACCACTGGCCCTTGGGGCGCATCCAGGGCCCAAACGGCTGAGCCAGAGAACATGGCCAATATGACACCGAGCACGCCCATTTTGCTCCTCAAATTCGGCAAGACTGTTTTTGTCTTTTCGCCGACTTCCAACAAATTGCATGTGCACATGATTATTTTTCCGTTATACGACAATTGAATTATTAAGAATTGTATTTACTATTATAAAACACTAAAAATAATTTGTTTCAATGTGTACAAGTACGATTCAATTGTTGCCAAATTCCAAACGCCAGGTATCCGTTGGACCTGCTGCTAGCATGCAGGTCATGCTGAAACAGTCTACTGACCACGTCCCAAAGGCCATGAACACTGTGCTGAGCGTCACCGGCCTCAGCGGAGGACCGGTCGAACTGCCGTTTTTCCGCGATTTCAACCTGCAATTGCCTGCAGGTCTTTCCGCCTTGCTGGGCGACGAGGGCACGGGCAAGACCAGCTTGATGCGCTTGCTCAGCGGTGATTTGGCACCCACTGCAGGGCAGCTGCGCCTGATGTGCGAGGCCACCCCTTTGGTCCTGCCCCGGCATTCGGCGGTTTTTTGGACCGACCTGCGTTTGCCGCTGCACGACAGCGATACACCCGCGCAATGCTGGGCGCACTTTCGCGTGTCTTTACCCGCCTGGTCTGACGCCACGCAAAAAGAACTGGTCGAGACCTTGCAGTTGGCCCCACACCTGGACAAAAGGCTCAACATGCTGTCGACCGGGAGTCGCCGCAAAGTGGGCCTGGTGACAGCGCTGGCCAGTGGCGCCACGGTCACTCTGCTGGACCAGCCTTTCGTCTCGTTGGATCAGGCCTCCATCCGTAGCCTTCAAGCGTATTTGGCGCGAGTGGGTCAAAACACCGAGCGCGCTTGGCTGATCGCCGACTACGAAAAGCCTGCCTTTCTGCCGCTGGCATCGGTGCACCAGCTCTGAGGTCTGGTGATGGGGCCGCCTGCTCGTCCGGCGGGCTTGGGGCTCAAGAGAACGGTCGCCGTGCCGATGCACAACCACGAGCTGATTTGCCCCATCCTCACGAACCTTGAGTGCCCCCTACCTTGTTGCGATTTGACTTTCAGCATCCTGCTGCCTTTTGCATGTGTGTGCTGACGTGGGCGCACGCCGCAGCCCATGCCCAAACCCCGACCGAAGCCAAGCCGGCTGCTGACCAATGCCTCATGCCGGCCGCGCAACGCCATGGTGTCAACCCGCACATCCTGAGGGCCATCTTGCAAGTCGAGTCGGGCATGCGCCCCCATGTGGTAAGTCGCAACCGCAATGGCAGCATCGATGTGGGCATGGCCCAAATCAACTCGATTCACTTTCGTGAACTGTCGCAATGGGGCATCACGCCCGATCGGCTGCTGGACCCCTGCGTGGCCACGCATGTGGCAGCCTGGCATCTCAAACGCGTCATGCTTGTCCACGGCAACACCTGGTTTGGCGTGGCCGCCTACCACTCGGTTACGCCTGTCCACAACCTGCGATATCAGGGTTTGGTGCGACAAGAGTTGGTGCGCACTGGTGTTTGGCGCTGAAGTCGGTCAGGTCTGACTACGAGGTCTGGCCAATGGGCTTGACCTCTCTAGCAGCGCACTCGTGGTGTTAAAAGACACATGAGGGCTCTTAAAAACAAGGTTAATCACGAAACATTGACAAAATTTGGTGCTATTTTGACGCTATGCCCCATAATCTGATAGTGCGCGTTAATAGAACGTCACATTTGAGGTGATCGGTCAGTTTCGCGCGCTACGGCGGCACTTTTCAGGTTTGTTGTGCTTTCGGGACCCCATCGCTTTTGTTTTCATGTGTTTTTCAGGAGTCCCCATGGGCAATAAACTTTACGTCGGCAACCTGCCGTACACCGTTCGCGACGAAGACCTGCAGCAGGCTTTCGGCGAATTCGGCGCCATCACCAGCGCCAAAGTCATGATGGAGCGCGACACAGGCCGCTCTAAAGGTTTCGGTTTTGTGGAAATGGGCAGCGATGCCGAAGCCCAAGCCGCTATCGCTGGCATGAACGGTCAATCTTTGGGTGGTCGCAGCATCACTGTGAACGAAGCCCGTCCAATGGAGGCGCGTCCTCCTCGCACCGGTGGTTTCGGTGGTGGTGGCGGTTACGGCGGTGGCGGTGGCGGTGACCGCTCCGGCGGTGGCGGCTACGGCGGCGGCGGTGGCGGACGCTCCGGCGGCTACGGCGGCGGCGGCGGTGGCGGACGCTCCGGCGGCGGCGGCTACGGCGGTGGTGGTGGCGATCGCTCCGGCGGTGGCGGCTACGGCGGTGGCGGCGGCGGTCGCGGCGGCTACTAAGCCCTGCAAACCCAGTCAACGGCAGCAATGCCGTTACAAAATTTCTAAACTAGCCTAGCGCTGGTTAAGACATCTAAGGCTACAAGACTTCGGTTTTGGAGCCTTTTTTGTATGTCAATCCGACCTGGCCCACGGGCGATGCGTCCGCGGCCCCGCCTGAACTGCCCACAAGCGTGAACCCAAAAAGCCAACGCCACCCGAAGGTGGCGTTGGCTTTTGGCGGATCTGGGGGCAAATTACGCTGTTTTGACCGCATCCAGATTGCGCAAGCGGATGTGCAATTCACGCAACTGCTTTTCGTCCACCGGGCTGGGGGCTTGGGTCAACAAGCACTGAGCGCGTTGGGTCTTGGGGAAAGCAATCACGTCGCGGATGGACTCGGCACCGGTCATGAGCGTGACGATGCGGTCCAGACCGAAGGCCAAGCCGCCGTGAGGAGGCGCACCGTATTGCAGGGCGTCGAGCAAGAAGCCGAACTTGAGCTGCGCTTCTTCGGGGGTGATCTTAAGGGCGTCAAATACTTTTTGCTGCACATCAGCGCGGTGGATACGCACCGAGCCGCCGCCCATCTCCCATCCGTTCAACACCATGTCGTAGCCCTTGGAGATGCACTTCTCGGGGGCGGTGACCATCCAGTCTTCGTGACCGTCTTTGGGCGCGGTGAAGGGGTGGTGCACAGCGGTGTAGCGCTGGTTTTCATCGTCGTATTCGAACATCGGAAAGTCGACCACCCACAGCGGGGCCCAACGGTTTTCGAACAAACCGTTGGCTTTGCCGAACACGCTGTGGCCGATCTTGATGCGCAGCGCACCGATGGCGTCGTTGACGATTTTTTCCTTGTCGGCACCAAAGAAAATCAGGTCGCCGTTTTGGGCGCCGGAGCGCTCCAGCACAGCCGTTAAAGCGGCGTCGTGGATGTTTTTGACAATGGGCGATTGCAGACCGTCACGACCCTTGGACAGGTCGTTGACACGGATGTAGGCCAGGCCCTTGGCACCGTAGATTTTGACGAACTCGGTGTAGGCGTCGATCTCGCCGCGGCTGATGCCACCGCCTTCGACCGAACCACCCGGCACGCGCAGGGCCACCACACGGCCGCCCTTCATGTTGGCCGCGCCCGAGAACACTTTGAAGTCCACATCGCCCATGACATCGGTGACTTCTGTGAACTTCAACTTCACGCGCAGGTCGGGCTTGTCAGAGCCATAAATGTGCATGGCGTCTTGGTAGGTCATGACCGGGAATTTGCCCAAGTCAACGCCGATGGTTTTTTGGAACACGCGCTCGATCATGCTTTGGAACATGTCGCGAATTTCTTCTTCAGTCAGGAACGATGTTTCGATATCGATCTGGGTGAATTCGGGCTGGCGGTCAGCACGCAAGTCTTCGTCGCGAAAGCACTTGGTGATCTGGTAATAGCGGTCGTAGCCCGCCACCATGAGCAATTGCTTGAACAACTGGGGCGACTGGGGCAAGGCAAAAAACTGGCCATCGTGCACGCGGCTGGGCACCAGATAATCACGCGCACCTTCGGGCGTGCTCTTGGTGAGCATGGGGGTTTCGATGTCGACAAAGCCGTTTTCATCGAGGTACTTGCGCACTTCCATCGCCACTTTGTAGCGCAGCATCAGGTTGTTTTGCATGTAGGGTCGGCGCAGGTCCAGCACGCGGTGCGTCAGGCGGGTCGTCTCGGACAGGTTGTCTTCGTCGATCTGGAACGGGGGCGTGACCGACTCGTTGAGGACGATCAACTCATGGCACAGCACCTCGATCTTGCCGCTTTTGAGGCCGTCGTTGGTGGTGCCTTCAGGCCGCGCACGAACGATGCCTTTGATCTGCACGCAGTATTCGTTGCGCACGTCTTCGGCCACTTTGAACATCTCGGGGCGGTCCGGGTCACACACCACCTGCACGTAACCTTCGCGGTCCCGCAGGTCGATGAAAATCACACCACCGTGGTCACGTCGGCGGTTGACCCAGCCGCACAAGCTCACGGCTTGGCCGCTCAAGGCTTCGGTCACCAGACCGCAATAGTGGGAACGCATGGACATGTTATTGGACTTTCTAAAATCGGAAAATGACTGGCGAGTGATTCGCCCGACGCATTAGGTTTATTGAGGGGAGGCTGGTGCGGCCTGCGGCAGTTGATCGGCACCACCGGGCACCACAACACCCATAGAGATGATGTACTTCAAAGCATCGTCAACGCTCATGTCCAATTCAATCACATCGGCCTTAGGCATCATCAAAAAGAAACCAGACGTCGGGTTGGGCGTGGTGGGAACATAAACGCTGACCAAGGGCTGATCGAAGTGGCTCGCCACTTCACCTCCGGGTGTTCCCGTGAGGAAGGCGATGGTCCAAGAACCATGCCGCGGATACTGCACCAACAAGGCCTTGGAAAAGGCATTTCCGTTGCCCGAGAACAAGGTGTCGGCCACTTGACGGACGCTGGTGTAGATGGTGCGCACCACAGGGATGCGGTTCATCAGTCCATGCCACTTGCCCAACCACCACTGGCCAAACATGTTGGCCACAAAAACACCCGTTGAAAAAATGAAGATGGCCACGATAGCTACACCCAGGCCGGGCACGCCACGCAGGTATTCGGCACTGACGTGAACGCCTGGAATTAAGGTGTCAGCAGCGTGCAGGACAGCCAAAAAGACGGCATCCAGCAAACCGACCAACCACATGAGCACCCAGACGGTGATGGCCAAGGGCAGCCACACCAGCAAGCCGGTGATGAAGTACTGTTTGAAGCTGCGTTTTTTCATAGGAAGGGGCAGTCGGTGAGGTCTGGGCTCAAAAAAATCAATGGCAGGCGCAAGAGGCCGCACAGGCCCCGGCACTGCTGGATGTGGTCGAGGGCGACGCCGCGTCACCACCCGTAGATACGGCAGGTGCAGGTGCTGCAGGTGATGCCACAGCGTCGGCAGCTGCAGGCACCGCAGGGGCTGCAGTGCCGCCACCTTTGAAATCAGTGGCGTACCAACCCGTGCCTTTGAGTTGAAAGCCTGGCGCTGTCAGCTGTTTGTTGAATTTGGGCGCACCGCAAACAGGGCAATCGGTCAACGGCGCGTCGCTCATTTTTTGCAGAACATCCTTGGCATGGCCGCAGGCGTCGCATTTGTAGGCGTAAATGGGCATGTGAGAGCCTTTGAAGGTGATGCAAGAAAACCTTCAATTATAGGCTTGGCATGGCCCTTCAAGGCCTGACCGATTCTCGCTGCCAACGCTTCGATGTGAAGCGGCTGTGTCTAATCAATTGTCAGATGAGTCTTTATCGGCGTGACCCAAGGCGCTGGCCATGGACTGTCCCCGATTCGGAATCAGCGTTGGGGCGAAAGAACCCAGAAGCATGCCGACAAAGGAAGCGGCCAAACCCAGCAGGTTGGCGGGCACCAGGGTATCGGGTGCCAGGAAGTTGAACGCCAACCAAGTGCCCACACCCAGCACCACCGAGCACAAAGCACCCTGGGTGTTGGCGCGACGCCAAAAAGCGCCCGCCACCAGCGGCACAAAGGCCCCGGTCAGAGTAACGTTGTAGGCGTTTTGCACCATCTCATACATGGTGCTGGTGCTGTTCATGGCGAACAACAAGGCGCAAGCCGTGAATGCGACCAAAATGACGCGTAAGAGCAGCAAGAACTGGCGGTCGCTCATGTGGGGCACAAAAGGCTTGAGCACGTTCTCGGTGAAGGTGGCTGTGGGGGCTAGCAAAGCCCCGCTGGCAGTCGACAAAATGGCTGAGAGCAAAGCGCCAAAGAACAGGATCTGCGCCCACATGGGCATCTGGCCCAGCACCAGATCGGGCAGGATGCGCTGGATGGTGCGGGCGTCTTCCGACTCGAACAAGGCCTTGAGCTCGGGGTGGGCGATCAGCGCCGCATAAGCGATGTACAGGGGGATGAAAGCGATCACGAAGTACATCAAGCCCCCGATGAGCGTGCCGCGCACGGCGGTTTTTTCGTCCTTGGCACTGGTCATGCGCTGAAACACATCCTGCTGGGGGATGGAACCAAAGGCAAACGCAAAGAACGCACCCGCCATGGCCCACCAAGCGGCAGCGTCCATGTCGACTGGGAACATGTCGAACTTGCCATCGGCTGCGGCTTGGGCAATGACTTTGTCAAATCCGCCCGCATTACCGCCCACCAGCAAAGCCACCGAAATCAGGCCCACCACGATCACCACGGTCTGAAACAAATCGGTGAAAGCCACCGACCACATGCCGCCAAACACGGTGTAGACCAGCACCACGGCCGCGCCCAGCATGATGGCGTGGTTCAGTTCAATGGCCCCGGACGAGAGCACATGGATGACCAAGCCCAACGCCGTCAACTGCGCCGAGGTCCAGCCCAAATAAGACAGAACAATCGCCACGCTCGTCAGTACTTCGACCGACTTGCCGTAGCGCACCTTGTAGAAGTCGCCGATGGTCAGCAGATTCAGGCGGTAAAACAACTTGGCGAACAACAAAGCCGCTAGCACCAGGCAGACTGTGGCACCAAACGGGTCACCGGGAATACCGTTCAGGCCGTCTTTGGCAAAGGTGGCCGACACCGACAAGACGGTCTCAGCCCCGAACCAGGTGGCGAACACGGTGGCCACATTCATGTAAAGGGGCAAACTGCGCCCTGCCACCAGGTAATCCTTGGCCCCGTGAACCCGGCGCGCAGCCAACAAGCCGATGCCGATGGTCACGGCCAAATAAGCGATCACAAAAGTCAGCAGCACATTCGTACCCTCCAAGATCGGAACTTATGAGAAAAGATGCAGGTGCATGCCCACCTGCATAACGAGCAAGGAGAACACAAAGCCCAGACCTGCGTAAATTAGGGTTTGCAGCAATTTGTTGGTTCGGCGTTGCTCCGTCAACAACTGCTCGATCTGCCGCGTGTCGTTTTTCTGCGGCTGCTGCAAATAGCCGTGCAGCAATCGAGGCAACTGCGGCAGCAGTTTGGCGTAGAGCGGCGCCTGCGACTTGAGTTCTTCCCACAGCTTTTTGGGACCGATTTGCGCCAGCATCCATTTTTCGAGGAAAGGCTTGGCCGTGCTCCACAAGTCCAGCTCGGGGTCCAGATCGCGACCGAGGCCCTCAATGTTGAGCAGCGTCTTTTGCAGCAGCACCAGCTGCGGCTGGATCTCGACCTGAAAGCGGCGCGAGGTCTGGAACAGGCGCATAAGCACCATGCCCAGCGAAATTTCCTTGAGTGGGCGGTCAAAGTAAGGCTCGCAGACGGCGCGGATGGCCGATTCCAGCTCATCCACCCGCGTCTCGGAAGGCACCCAACCCGACTCGATGTGCAACTCGGCCACGCGCTTGTAGTCGCGGCGGAAAAACGCAGTGAAGTTTTGCGCCAGATATTCTTTGTCGTACTCGGTGAGCGTGCCCACGATGCCAAAGTCCAGCGAGATGTAGCGGCCGAAGGTCTCGGGCGCCAAGCTGACCTGGATGTTGCCGGGGTGCATGTCGGCGTGGAAAAATCCATCGCGAAAGACTTGCGTGAAAAACAGGGTCACACCATCGCGGGCCAGTTTGGGGATGTCCACGCCCGCTGCACGCAAACGGTCCACCTGGCTGATGGGCACGCCATGCATGCGCTCCATGACGATGACCTCGGGGTGGCAAAAGTCCCAGATCATCTCGGGGATCAGCACCAGATCAAGTCCTTGCATGTTGCGGCGCAACTGCGCGGCGTTGGCCGCTTCACGCACCAAGTCCAGCTCGTCGTGCAGGTATTTGTCAAATTCAGCCACCACTTCGCGAGGCTTGAGGCGTTTGCCATCAGCGCTCAGACTCTCCACCCAGCCGGCCATCATGCGCATGAGGCTCAGGTCTTTGTCAATGACAGGCAGCATGCCCGGTCGCAAGACCTTGATCGCCACCTCGCGCAACACGCCCCCTTTGCCACGCAAAGTGGCAAAGTGCACTTGCGCGATCGAAGCACTGGCCACAGGCTCGCGCTCAAAAGTCTCGAAAATGTCATCCACCTTGCGGTTGAAAGCCCGCTCGATCGACGCCACCGCGATGGCCGAGCTGAAAGGCGGGACCCGGTCTTGCAGCTTGGCCAACTCCTCTGCGATATCGGGCGCCAGTAAGTCACGACGCGTGGACAACACTTGGCCGAATTTCACAAAAATCGGGCCCAAGCGTTCGAGCGCTTCGCGCAGACGCACCCCTCGGGGCGAGCGCAAATCACGGCCTAACGAGAGCACGCGGGCCAACAGGCGGATCCAGGGTTTTTGAAAGCTTGACAGCACCAACTCGTCAAGGCCGTAGCGCAAGACGATGAAAACGATGAAAGCGCCTCGACCGAAACGGCCCCAGCGCTTCATGCTGCGCTGCCCGTGCGCAGCCCGGTGCCTGGCCGCTGGGCGACAAAACTGCGCAAAGCTGCCATGGCCTGTCGCGCGGCTTGCGCCATGGTGTGGGCTGGGGCGTCGCCGATCATGCGGGCCAGATCCTCTTCGGCATCCCAGCGCACATGGTCGATCAACCAATTGATCTCGGCAGCCAGTTGCACATCGCCTTCGATGCGAACTTTGGGTTTGTCACCCCGGGCCAATGCCGAGGCGAGTGAGACAGGCGATTCTTCGGTCACCGTGAGGCGCAGGTCAAAGCCTTCAAAGCGGCCTCGCTCCAGCAAACCTGCAGGTGTTGGCGTCAGTTGCAGTTGTATGCGGTCCCAGACCAGCTCGATGCGTTGCCCTTTTTGCCGGGCCAATCGGGCCATGGCCTCAGGCTCGCTCATCAGCACATGGTTGAGGAACAAAACAAGGCGGTTGACGCTTTCGTCCACCACCCAAGCCGGAGGCTGGAAGTTGGCCGCAAGGCGGTTGACCACATCGGGGAGAGCCTGCGCGGCCCATGAAAAAGGGGACTGTGTTGCCATAGTCCCCGATTATTCCCGAAAGTACAGGCCACCCCTAGGGGGCGGGCTTTATTGCAGCGCTTGAACGCCAGCCACCAACCAACCACCACCTTGCTTGGATTTGGTCATGTTCCAGACTTCACGGAATGGGCTGGGGCCGGAAGCTGCATCTTCGCGAATCATGCCGTTGAACTCGACGCTGGCCAGGTAGGCATCGGTCTGCTCTTCGATGCCCAGCAGCTGGGCGTCGAGCATGACCACTTCGGTCTTGTTGGGCTGACCGGGGAACTGTGCTTCGCGCTCAGACAATTGGTTCCGGATTTCCACCACCATGGTATCGGTCATCATGGAACGCAGGGCGCTGATGTCAGAGCGGTCCCAGGCGTCTTGCAAAGTCACGAAATTGCGCTTGGCGGCCGTCAAGAAGTTGTCCACGTCAAAGCCAGCGGGAATGCCCCAGGTCTCCGATCCACCCAGGCCAGAGCCAATGCCCGAACCGATCATGGAGCCGGTCGATGATGCGGCAGCAGAGCTGTCGAAACGGGTGTTTTGACCTTCCCATGGGCGGGCTGAAGCGTCGTTGCCCACGTTTTGAGGGCTGTATTGTTTGTAGGTGGCCGGGTTTTCAGCCGAGGCACCTGCACCTTGGTAAGCCAGACCTCCGTTACCCGCCGTCTGAGCAGCACCACCACGGCGGGCCCGCAGAATCATACCGATCACGGCCAAAACGGCGACGCCGATCAGCAACGCCATCAAGATGTTGCCAAAGGCTTCACCCATACCGAGTGAGCTGGCCAACCAAGCCAAACCCAGGCCAGCAGCCAAGCCACCCAACATGGCGCCCCATGGGCGCTTGGGTGCAGCCGCGGCAGGCGCAGCAGCAGGCTTAGCGGCATTGGTGGGTGCAGCATTTTGCGCAGGCGCAGCCGGTGTTTGAGGCGCGGCATCGCGCTTGGTCACCTGGTTGGATTGCTGTCCAACGGATTTGCCACTGCCCATGCGGCGAGCGGCCTCAGCATTCAGACTGCCCAAGGCCATCACGCCAGCGATCATCAGGGTTACAAGTTTGCTGTTCATGGTGTCTCCATCTCAGGAAATTCGGTTTTCGGGCATCAACATTTGATACCCATGTGTAAGGCTACCACCCCGGCCGACAAATTGTGAAAGTCCACATGGCCAAATCCGGCATTTTTCATAAGGGTTTTCAGCTCTTCCTGACCCGGGTGCATGCGGATGGATTCGGCCAAATAACGGTAGCTGTCAGCGTCACCCGCCACCAGCTTGCCCAAATTGGGCAGAATCTTGAAGCTGTACCAGTCGTAGGCTTTTTCAAGGGGCTTGGCCACCTTGGAAAACTCCAAGACCAGCAATTTGCCGCCGGGCTTGAGCACACGGCACATTTCCTTGAGCGCGACATCCTTGTGCGTCATGTTGCGCAAGCCAAAGGCCACGCTGACCACGTTGAAGTGACCATCTGGAAAAGGCAGCTTCTCGGCATCGCACACCAGCGTGGGCAAGGCCAGGCCTTGGTCGACCAGGCGGTCACGCCCGGTGGAGAGCATGGCTTCGTTGATGTCGGTGTGCACCACGCGGCCGGTGGCGCCCACCTTTTTGGCAAACGCCATGGCCAAGTCCCCCGTGCCACCCGCAATGTCCAGCACTCGGTCGCCCTCTTTGAGGTTGGCCACCTGCACGGTGTAAGCCTTCCAGACGCGGTGCAGGCCCATGGACATCAGGTCGTTCATCACGTCGTATTTGGACGCAACCGAGTCGAACACGCCACGGACATACTTTGCTTTATCTGTTTCGTCAACGGTTTTGAAACCAAAGTGGGTGCTGCTCATGCCCGACCCTCAATGCTTGTGACCGCAGCTGCCGCCCGCCGAGGCTTCGATCATGGGCGCATCGCGGCTCATGCCCGCGGCTTGCAAGCGGTCTTCGTATTGTTTCCAGAGACTCGCTTCCTGGTCGCCCAGAAAGTACAGGTATTCCCAAGTGAACAGGCCCGACTCGTGTCCATCCGTGAAGGTGGGTTTCACGGCGTAATTGCCCACAGGCTCGATTTCGGCAATGCCGACCTGGCGCTTGCCGGTTTGCAGCACTTCCTGGCCGGGACCGTGGCCTTGCACCTCGGCCGAGGGCGAGTACACACGCATCAACTCAAACGGAATGCGGAACTGCGCCCCGTCAGAAAACTCGATTTCCAGCACCCGGCTCTGACCGTGCAGGGTCAGCGACTCGGGGTGGGGCATGTCTTTTTTCAATCCGGCCATCTTGTTCTTTCAGGGTTAAACCAGCACGCGCTCAATGCCACCGGCGTTCGCTGAAGTGACGTACTCGGACATCCACTCTTCGCCCAGGATGTGCTTGGCCATCTCGACCACGATGTAATCGGCTTCGAGCAGGCCATTTTTCATGTCGTCGCCAAAGCGCGACAAGCCTTGCAAGCAGCTCGGGCAGCTGGTCAAAATCTTCACATTCGCCTGTGGCGCCAGCGCACCGCTGTCGCGCAATGCGGCTTCGCCCTTGAGCAGCTCTTCTTCCTTGCGAAAGCGCACCTGGGTCGAAATGTCTGGGCGCGACACGCCCAAAGTGCCCGACTCGCCGCAGCAGCGTTTGCTCTCGATCACGTTGTCACCCATCAGAGCCTTCACGGTCTTCATGGGTTCTTGCAGCTTCATGGGTGTGTGGCAAGGGTCGTGGTACAGATAGGCCCCGCCCGCGTCCAGCTTCATGCCTTTTTCCAGCAAGAACTCGTGGATGTCGATGATGCGGCAGCCAGGGAAAATCTTGTCGAACTCGTAGCCTCGCAGCTGGTCATAACAAGTGCCACAGCTCACCACCACGGTCTTGATGTCCAGGTAGTTGAGCGTGTTGGCCACGCGGTGGAAAAGCACCCTGTTGTCGGTGATGATTTTTTCGGCCTTGTCGAATTGGCCCGAGCCTTTTTGCGGGTAACCGCAACACAAATAGCCTGGCGGAAGCACCGTCTGCACGCCCACATGCCAGAGCATGGCTTGGGTGGCCAAGCCCACTTGGCTGAACAAACGCTCCGAACCGCACCCGGGGAAATAGAACACCGCTTCCGTCTCCGACGTGGTGGTCTGGGGGTTGCGAATGATGGGCACGTAGTCGTTGTCTTCGATGTCCAACAAGGCACGCGCTGTCTTTTTGGGCAAGTTGCCGGGCATCTTCTTGTTGATGAAGTGAATCACCTGCTCTTTGATGGGCGCCGTGCCCACCGAGGCGGGCGGTGCGCTGGTTTGCTTACGGGCCACGCCCTTGAGCAAACCAGCCACAAAACGCTGCGCCTTCATGCCCACGCCCACCATGGCCATGCGCGCGAGCTTGATGGTTTCGGGGTTGGTGGCGTTCAGCATGAACATGGCCGCCGCATTACCGGGACGAAAGGTCTTTTGCCCCATCTTGCGCAACAGGTTGCGCATGTTCATCGACACTTCACCAAAGTCGATGTTCACAGGGCAAGGCGTCAGGCACTTGTGGCACACGGTGCAGTGGTCGGCCACGTCTTCGAACTCTTGCCAGTGTTTGATCGAGATGCCCCGGCGGGTTTGCTCTTCGTAAAGGAAAGCCTCAACCAACAAAGAGGTGGCCAGAATTTTGTTGCGCGGGCTGTACAGCAAATTGGCACGCGGCACATGCGTGGCGCACACGGGTTTGCACTTGCCGCAGCGCAGGCAGTCTTTCACGCTGGCTGCAATGGCGCCAATGTCCGACTGCTGCATGATCAGCGACTCGTGGCCCATCAGTCCAAAGCTGGGGGTGTAGGCGTGTGTCAAGTCGGCGGCGTGCACATCGTCGCCCAAGTCTGTTAGGGCCGCGCCGCGCAGCAGTTTGCCTTTGTTGAAACGCCCTTCGGGGTCCACTTTGGCTTTGTAGGCGGTGAAGTTTGCCAACTCGGCATCGGTCAAAAACTCCAGCTTGGTGATGCCGATGCCGTGCTCGCCCGAGATGACGCCGTCCAAGCTGCGCGCCAGCACCATGATGCGGGCCACCGCCTCGTGCGCGGTTTGCAGCATCTCGTAGTTGTCGGAGTTCACGGGGATATTGGTGTGCACATTGCCGTCACCGGCATGCATGTGCAGCGCCACCCAAACACGGCCCTTGAGCACGCGCTGATGGATGGCATTGGCCTCGGTGAGGATGGGCAGGAAGGCCGAGCCCGAAAAGATGTTCTGGAAAGCCGGGCGGATTTGCGTCTTCCAGCTGGCGCGCAAAGTGTGCTCTTGCAGCTGTGGGAACAAAGTGTCCACATCGGTCAGCCAGCCTTGCCACTGGGCCTGCACCTCGCGCACCACCGCCAAGGCTTGTGCCACACGGTCTTCCAGCAACTCGGCCGACGGAATGTCGCTGGCGTCGTCTTGCTTGCCCAAAGGCAGGTTGCCCCGCTCCAAAAAGGCTTCGATTTCGCGGCACAGCTTGAGCTTGTTGCGCAGGCTCAACTCGATGTTGATGCGCTCGATGCCATCGGTGTACTCGGCCATGCGCGGCAGCGGAATCACCACGTCTTCGTTGACCTTGAAGGCGTTGGTGTGGCGCGAGATGGCGGCGGTTTTTTTGCGATCCAGCCAGAATTTCTTGCGCGCCTCGGGGCTGATGGCGATGAAGCCTTCGCCGCTGCGCGAGTTGGCAATGCGCACGATTTCGGATGTCGCCTTGGCCACGTCGTCGGCGTTGTCACCGGCGATGTCGCCGATCAAGACCATTTTGGGGAAACCGCCACGCTTGCTCTTGGTGGAGTAACCCACGGCTCGCAAATAACGGTCGTCCAAATGCTCCAAGCCTGCCATCACGGTGCCGGTGCGCTTTTGCTCGGCAAACATGAAGTCCTTGATCTCGACGATGCTGGGCACCGCCTCGCGGGCGTGGCCAAAAAACTCCATGCACACGGTGCGGGTGTGGGTGGGCATGCGGTGCATGACCCAGCGGGCGCTGGTGATCAGGCCGTCGCAGCCTTCTTTTTGCACGCCCGGCAGGCCGCTCAAGAACTTGTCGGTCACGTCTTTGCCCAGGCCTTCCTTGCGGAAAGATTTGCCGGGGATGACCAAGGTTTCGGTGCGAATCGGGGTTTTGCCGTCGGCCTTGAAGTAGCGCAGCTCAAACGTGGCCACTTCGGCATCGTGGATTTTGCCCATGTTGTGGTCCATGCGCACCACATCGAGCCATTCAGCGTCGGGGGTCACCATGCGCCAGCTGGCCAAATTGTCGAGGGCTGTGCCCCACAAAACGGCTTTTTTGCCGCCCGCGTTCATGGCGATGTTGCCGCCAATGCAGCTGGCTTCGGCAGAAGTTGGGTCGACCGCGAACACAAAACCACCGCGCTCGGCCGCATCGGCCACGCGCTGGGTGACCACACCGGCTTCGGTCCAGATGGTGGGAATCGGGTGGGCCACGCCGGGCATGTCGAACATCTCGACCTCGGTCATGGCTTCGAGCTTTTCGGTGTTCATCACCGCGCTCTTCCAAGTCAAGGGAATAGCGCCACCGGTGTAACCCGTGCCGCCGCCCCGGGGCACGATGGTCAGGCCCAGGTCGATACAGCCCTTGACCAGACCCGCCATTTCTTCTTCTGAGTCAGGGGTCAGCACCACAAAGGGGTATTCCACGCGCCAGTCGGTGGCATCGGTCACGTGGCTAACGCGGGAGAGGCCATCGAACTTGATGTTGTCCTTGGCCGTCAGGCGCCCCAAGATCTTTTGCACCTGGCTGCGCAGCTTGGCCATGCGGCCAAAGCGCTCATTGAACTGCGTCACGGACTGGGTGGCCATGGCCAGCAATTGGCCGACCGAGGCGTCGCGGGCGGCGTCCACGCCTGGGGTGCGGCGCTTTTGCACTTCGCCCAGCCGGTGCTGCAAGGCTTCCACCAGCAGTTTGCAGCGGGCCGGGTTGTCCAGCAAGTCATCCTGCAAATACGGGTTACGCTCGACCACCCAAATGTCACCCAGCACTTCGTACAACATGCGGGCAGAGCGGCCCGTGCCGCGCTCCTGGCGCAACTGGTTCAACAAATCCCAAGCAGACTCGCCCAGCAAGCGCAGCACAATTTCACGGTCTGAAAAGCTGGTGTAGTTGTAAGGAATCTCGCGCAAGCGCGGCGCATCGGCGTCGGCTTGCATCAAATGTTGGAGCGTGGTGGGTGCATTCATAGGGGTAGGCGCGGTCAATGGCGTTCATGAAAACGCGGTCAGCCGGACCTGGACGGGGGCGTCAAACCGGCTGGAGATCAATGTTACAGCAGTGCAACAAACACTCAACGCATCAAGGGGCAACCGATCTACAGGGGGCCGCGGTGGTCCCCTCACAGTCCAAGTCATATTTTTGCCTTAATCCCGACATCATCAAGTCACAACCCAATGAAAGACTATGCATCTTGTGGTTATTAAGAGCCATGAATCAGCCGTTTTTATTTCAGGATCCAGCATGAACTTCAAATCATCCTTCACAGCCGTCGCCTTGGGTTTGGCCAGCCTGACATCCCAAGCCCAAACCGAAATCCAATGGTGGCACTCCATGTCCGGCGCCTTGGGCGAGTGGGTTGGAGACATTGCCAAAGACTTCAACGGCAAGCAAAAAGATTACAAAATTGTGCCCGTCTTCAAGGGCAACTACGACGAATCCATGACCGCCGCCGTAGCCGCCTTTCGCGCTGGCAATGCCCCACACATCTTGCAGGTGTTTGAAGTGGGCACCGCCACCATGATGGCTTCCAAAGGCGTGGTGGTCCCTGCCGAAAAAATCATGCGCGATGCGGGTTACAAGTTTGATCCCAAATCCTACGTGCCCGCCGTGTCTGGTTATTACACAGCGCCCAACGGCCAGATGATGTCTTTCCCGTTCAACAGTTCGACCACTGTCATGTGGTTCAACGTCGATGCCCTCAACGCCGCTGGCGTTTCGACCACCAAGCTGCCCCAGACTTGGCCTGAGGTCGCTTTGGCCGCGGCCAAACTCAAAGCCAGCGGCCACAAGTGCCCTTTCACCACCGCTTGGCAAGGTTGGACCCAGTTGGAGAGCTTCTCCACATGGCACAACACCGAATTGGCCACCAAAGGCAACGGCATGAAGGGCATGGACGCCCGTTTGGTGCTCAATTCGCCTTTGCATGTGCGCCACATTGAAAACTTGGGCAACATGGCCCAACAAGGCTTGTTCATCTACAAGGGTCGCGCCGGTGCTGCCGGTGCCACGTTTGAATCTGGCGAATGCGCCATGTACACCAACTCATCGGCGGCTTATGCCGGCATCAGCAAAAACGCCAAGTTCAAGTTCGCTGTGGGCAACCTGCCTTATTACCCCGATGTGGCCGGTGCGCCTCAGAACACCGTGATCGGTGGCGCCAGCCTCTGGGCCATGGCAGGCAAGAAAGCCGAAGAAAACAAAGGCGTTGCGGCCTTCTTCAACTACCTGTCTGACCCGGTCGTTCAGTCGGTCAACCACAAGCGCACCGGCTACCTGCCTGTGACCATGGAAGCCTTCAAGATCACAGAAGCTTCGGGCTTTTACAAGCAAAACCCTGGCACCGACGTGTCAGTCAACCAGATGATCCGCAAGACCACCGACAAGTCGCGCGGCATCCGTTTGGGCAACTATGTGCAGATCCGCACCATTGAAGACGAAGAACTCGAACAAGTCTGGGCGGGCAAAAAGTCTGCCAAAGACGCCTTGGACAGCATCGTCAAGCGTGGCAACGAATTGCTCGAGAAGTTTGAAAAAGCCAATAAGTCCTGATTTTCCAGGTCTTTTTTGAAGGCAAGCCAGTCGGCGTTCGCGTCGGCTGGCTTGAATGATTTTGAGCAGCGATAAAAAAGTTATTTTTCGGTCCAAATGGTTGCCTTGGGTGCTGATTGCACCCCAAGGCTTCATCATTTTGGCATTCTTCTTTTGGCCAGCCGGTCAGGCTTTGGTGCAGTCTTTCCAACAGTCCGATGCTTTTGGTACCTCGGTTCAATGGAGTGGCCTGGACAACTTTGCCGCTTTGTGGCGCGATGAGACTTACCTGGCCTCATTCAAAACCACCGCCTTGTTCTCCGTGCTGGTGGCGGGGCTGGGCATTTCGCTGTCACTTGTTTTGGCCTTTTTCGCCGACCGCGTGATTCGGGGCATCTGGTTGTACCGCAGCCTGCTGATCTTGCCTTATGCGGTCGCGCCTGTGGTGGCAGGGGTGCTGTGGTTGTTTTTGTTTTCGCCGTCGGTGGGCTTGGTGGCCTATGTGCTTGAGAGATTGGGCATTGAATGGAACATTTTGCTCAACAGCACGCATGCAATGACCTTGGTCGTGATCGCTTCGGTCTGGAAGCAAATCGCCTACAACTTCTTGTTCTTTTTGGCGGGTTTTCAAAGCATTCCCAAATCACTGGTCGAAGCTGCTGCCATCGATGGTGCCAGCGTTTGGCAGCGGTTTTGGACCGTGCAATTGCCCCTGTTGACCCCCACCACTTTTTTCTTGTTGGTGGTGAACACGGTTTACGCCTTTTTTGATACCTTCGGCATCATTGACGCCACCACCAAAGGAGGCCCTGGCAAAGATACGGCCATCTTGGTCTACAAGGTTTACTTTGACGGCTTCAAAGCCATGGATTTGGGTGCTTCGGCTGCTCAATCTGTGGTGCTCATGGCCATTGTGATTGGCCTGACGGTGCTGCAATTTCGCTATGTCGAGCGCAAGGTGAATTACTGACATGGTTGAACGACACCGCTTTTTAGACTTCATCTCCCATGCCTTGCTGGCCTTGGGCGTGCTGGTCATCGTGTTCCCCATCTACCTCGCCTTGGTTGGGTCCACCCATTCGGCGCAAGACATGGCGCAATCCCCCATACCAATCTGGTTTGGCCAAGATGCTTGGCTGAACTACCGCACCATATTGTTGGGCGAAGGCCCCGGTGTGACCAGCCAGATACCGGTAGCGCGGATGATGTGGGTCAGCTTGGTCACCGCCTTGAGCATTGCATTTGGCAAGATCGTCATCTCTTTGCTCAGCGCTTTTGCCATCGTGTACTTCAATTTTCCGTTTCGCAAAGCGGTGTTTTGGGGCATCTTCATCACTTTGATGCTGCCAGTCGAGGTGCGGATTGTGCCGACCTACCAAGTGGTGGCCGACTTCGGGATGATCAACAGTTTTGCGGGTCTGACCATCCCCCTCATTGCTTCGGCTACGGCGACGTTTTTGTTCCGCCAATTTTTCCTGACGGTGCCCGATGAACTGGCCGAAGCCGCCAAGATGGATGGCGCTTCACCCATGCAGTTTTTTTGGGATGTGCTCTTGCCCTTGTCGCGCACCAGCATTGCGGCCCTGTTTGTGATCCAGTTCATCTATGGCTGGAACCAATACCTGTGGCCCTTGCTCATGAGCACCGAAGAGCGCATGTACCCCATCGTGATGGGCATCCGCAGCATGACCGCGGGGGCCGACTCGCAAGTGCAATGGAACCTGGTCATGGCCACGGCGATTTTGGCCATGCTGCCACCCGCCTTGGTGGTGGTGCTGATGCAAAAATGGTTCGTCAAGGGCCTGGTCGACACGGAGAAATAAATACACCGGGGACAGACCTCTGCGAAGCGGCGATCTGTCCTCGTCTAATTAAAAACCCGGGGACAGACCACTGCGAAGCGGTGCTCTGTCCCCGTCTGATCAAAGATTTATGGCTTCCATCACCCTCTCTCACCTGCAAAAAACCTACGGCGCTGGCGCCAAGGGCAATACCGTCATTCAAGATCTGAGTGCTGCTATCCAAGATGGCGAATTTGTGGTCATCGTCGGGCCCTCAGGCTGCGGCAAATCCACCCTGCTGCGCATGGTGGCGGGCCTGGAAGAAATCACCGCGGGCACCGTGTCCATTGGTGAGCGCGTGGTCAACGACCTTGAACCGTCTGAGCGCGACATCGCCATGGTGTTTCAGAACTACGCGCTGTACCCGCACATGAGCGTGTTCGACAACATGGCTTATGGCCTGAAAATCGCCAAGCGCCCGCTGGAGGAAATCAAAGCCCGCGTGGACAAGGCCGCCGCGATTTTGGAGTTGTCCCAGTTGCTGCAGCGCAAGCCGCGCGAGCTGTCCGGGGGCCAGCGCCAGCGCGTGGCCATGGGCCGTGCCATCGTGCGCCAGCCGCAGGTGTTTTTGTTCGACGAACCGCTGTCGAATTTGGACGCCAAGCTGCGCGCCCAAACCCGGCTCGAGATTCAAAAGCTGCACCGCGAGTTGGGCATCACCAGCCTGTTTGTGACACACGATCAAGTCGAAGCCATGACCTTGGCCCAGCGCATGATCGTGATGAACGGCGGCCAGATGGAGCAGTTCGGCACGCCAGAAGAGGTCTACAACCGCCCTGCCAGCACCTTTGTGGCCAGCTTCATCGGCTCGCCGCCCATGAACCTGCTCCAGCACGCACCGGGCACGCCCGCAGGACAAATTCTGGGCATCCGGCCTGAACACCTGGACATCACGCCTTCGCCCGAAAACGGTGGCTGGTCGTTGACTGTAGACACGGTGGAACTGCTGGGCGCCGAGCGCCTGGTGCACGCCCGCTTGGGGCAAGAAACCCTCACCTTGCGGCTGGACGCATCACTCTCTGCGCCTGAACCGGGCAGCACGTTCCACGCCACACCACGCGCCGAACGCTTGCACTGGTTTGATGCGCAGACCCAAAAACGCATCGCCTGATGAGCACCATGAAACATTGGCCCTACCCCCGCTGGATCGCCCACCGAGGCGCTGGCAAACTCGCTCCCGAAAACACCTTGGCCGCATTCCGCCTGGGCGCGGCGCACGGCTACCGCATGTTCGAGTGCGATGCCAAGCTCAGCGCCGATGGCGTGGTGTTTTTGATGCACGACGCCACCTTGGAGCGCACCACCAACGGGAAAGGCATCGGTGGCGACCTGCCCTGGCAAGCGCTGTCGCAACTGGACGCGGGCGGTTGGCATTCGCGCCTGCATGCAGGCGAGCCACTGCCCACTCTAGAAGCACTGGCCCGTTTTTGTCTGGCCAACGGACTCCTGCTGAACATTGAAATCAAACCGACGCCCGGCTGCGAAGCTGCCACTGGGCAAGCTGTTGCCCAGCTGGCCAAACGACTGTGGCAAGGTTCTGAAGTGCCACCACTGTTGACCTCGTTCAAGCCTGACGCGCTGGCCGCTGCACAAGCAACAGCCCCCGAGTTACCGCGAGGCTTGCTGGTGGATACGCAGTGGGAGGGCTGGTTGGAAAAAGCCCTGGCTCTGGAATGCCACGCAGTCATCGCCAACTACGCGCTGTGGAACAGCGCAACTGTGGCTCGGGTGCACGGTGCTGGCCTCAAGTGCTTAAGCTACACCGTCAACGATGACTGGGCCGCCCAGCACCTGCTGGCCTTGGGCACCGACGGCATCATCACCGACCGGGTGGATGTGTTCAGTCCGATTTGAAAATGGGGTCAACTTGCCCCTGACCGAAAGCGTCTCGTGCTGACTCGTTTACTTGCTGGCCCAGCCCCGCTGCATGAGCCATTCGGCTGTGGCGGCCACCAGCAGCAGGGCGATGTAGGTACTCATCTTGCCATCCTGGCCGTGCAGCCATAGCCCGGTGACCAGCACGGCCAGCCCGCTCAGGACATGCACCCCCATGCGGCGACCCAAGCTGGCCCGACCCGGCCCCATAACCCAGCCCCCAGCCAAAGGCATGAAGATCGCCAAGGCCAAAGCGGGCAGCAGAAAATTGAACAGGTGCAATCCCAATTGCCAAAACGTCATGAAATCTCGCTCCGGTTGTTCCGAGCACGCCCGCAAGGTGTGCCACACCCTGAAATTGTGCATGCAAAACCACTTTCAGTTGCCTCACTTGTGTTGCGTCAAGAGAGGTTGACAGCCCCTGCCTATAATGAGTTGTATGGCTGTATGGACCTTGGGTTTGAACCACACCACTGCACCGCTGGATCTGCGCGGGCGGTTTGCGTTCGCCGTGGACAAACTGGTGCCCACGCTGCACGGTTTGCGCCAGGACTTGGCCAGCTACACGGCACAAGCGCCCGAAGCGGCTATTCTTTCGACCTGCAACCGCACCGAAATTTATTGTGCCGCCGACCAGGCTGCCACCGGCGACACCCTGCGATGGTTGGCCCAAGCCGGTGGTGTGAGCGCGTCCGAACTGCACGCCCACACTTATTTGCTCGAAGGCAATGAGGCGGCACGCCATGCCTTTCGTGTGGCCAGCGGCCTGGACTCCATGGTGTTGGGCGAAGCCCAGATTCTCGGTCAACTCAAGGACGCCGTTCGTGCGGCCGAGCAAGCCGGCGCTCTGGGCAGCACCCTCAACCAGTTGTTTCAGCGCAGCTTTGCGGTGGCCAAAGAAGTGCGCAGCTCCACCGAAATAGGTGCCCATTCCATCAGCATGGCCGCTGCCTCAGTGCGCCTGGCCAGCCAATTGTTCGAAGACATCAAAGACATCCGCATCCTGTTTGTCGGTGCGGGGGAAATGAACGAGTTGGTGGCCACCCACTTTGCAGCCAAGCAGCCCAAAGGCATGGTGATTTCCAACCGCAGCCTGGACCGCGCCGAGTTACTGGCCCACCGATTTGGGGCGGGGGTCATGCCCTTGGCTGACCTGCCCGCGCGCCTGCACGAATTCGACGCGGTCATCAGCTGCACCGCCAGCACCCTGCCACTGATCGGTTTGGGTGCGGTCGAACGTGCCCTGAAAAAACGCAAATACCGCCCCATGTTCATGGTCGATCTGGCGGTGCCGCGTGACATCGAGCCAGAAGTCAAGGCCCTCCAAGACGTTTACCTGTACACCGTGGATGACTTGGCCAGCGTGGTGCAGGCGGGTCAGGCGCACCGGCAAGCGGCTGTGGCCGAAGCCGAAGTGATCATCGACGCGGGTGTGCAAAGTTTCATGCACTGGATGGGTCAGCGCGGCACCGTGCCCCTGATCCAGCAGCTGCAAAACCAAGCCGACGCTTGGCGCGAAACTGAAATGGCCCGTGCCCGCAAGCTGTTGGCCCGGGGAGATGACCCGATCGCCGTGATGGAGGCCCTGTCCAAAGGCCTGACCCAGAAAATGCTGCACGGCGCCCTGGCTGAATTGCGCGGGACCGACTCCGAGAACCGTGAGCACACCATTCAAACTGTGCAGCGCGTCTTCTTGCGCAAAGAGCGTTAGCGCCACTGCCCTCTCCTGCGCCGGATCATTGGATCACGGCGATACCCTCTCTCACCGTCACTGCGAGAGCAACGCGGTAGTCAAACCCTTCAAGCTGCTAAGACCAAAGACATTGGATCGCCACGCTTCGCTCGCGATGACACCCATCCAGCCCACCGCTTGCAAGTTGCGCCTTCCATTCACCCTCTGCACCGCATGAAACCCTTTCTCATCCAGCAACTGAAACGCTACGCCCTGCGCTTGACCGAGCTGGACTTTTTGCTGTCCCGCGAAGACATCATGGCGGACATGTCGCAGTTCCTGAAGCTCTCGCGGGAACATGCCGAGGTCAGCGCCGTGGCCTCGCGCTTTGCCCGCTTTCAGCAGCGCAGCGCTGACCTGATCACAGCCCAGGCCATGATGGACGAAGAAGAAATGCGCGAGATGGCCGAAGAAGAAGCGGCCAGCGCCAGCGCCGAGCTGCAAAGCTTGGAGGCCGAACTGCAGCGCATGCTGCTGCCCAAAGACCCAGACGATGCACGTCCGGCTTTTGTGGAAATCCGCGCAGGCACCGGGGGCGACGAATCGGCCCTGTTTGCGGGCGACTTGTTGCGCATGTACACACGCTTTGCCGAAAGCCAAGCTTGGCGTTGCGAGATCGTGTCTGAATCGGTGAGCGAGCTGGGCGGCTACAAAGAAGTCGTCGTACGCATCGAAGGCGACCAGGTTTACGGCGCACTTAAGTTCGAGTCAGGAGGTCACCGGGTACAGCGTGTGCCCGCCACCGAAACCCAGGGCCGTATCCACACCAGCGCCTGCACGGTGGCGGTATTGGCCGAGCCGGACGAAGCCGAAGCCATCAAAATCAACCCAGCCGACTTGCGCATTGACACCTACCGCGCCAGCGGAGCGGGTGGACAGCACATCAACAAAACCGATTCAGCGGTGCGCATCACCCACTTGCCCACAGGCATCGTGGCCGAATGCCAAGACGGCCGCAGCCAGCACAGCAACAAGGCGCAAGCCCTGAAAGTGCTGACCGCCCGCATTCAGGAAAAAGATCGGTCCGAACGCGCCGCCAAAGACGCCGCCGAGCGCAAAAGCCTGATCGGCAGCGGCGACCGCTCCGACCGTATCCGCACCTACAACTTCCCGCAAGGGCGCCTGACCGACCACCGCATCAACCTGACTTTGTACAAGCTGCTCACCATCATGGAGGGCGATTTGAAAGACGTGATCTATGCGCTGCAAGCCTACGAAGCCGCAGAACAACTGGCTGTACTGGAAATCGGAGCGACTGCGTGATGGCCTCGCACGCAAGCCCCAGCGTGGCCGATTGCCTGCAACAAGCCCACAGACAAGGGCTGGCCCGCGTGGACGCACAGATACTGCTGCTGCATGCCTTGGGGCGCCCGTTTCATGACCGCGCCTGGCTACTGGCCCACGATACCGAGGTGCTGAACGAGGTGCAACAACACAGCTGGGGCCAAGCCCTGCTTCGCCGCCTGCAGGGCGAGCCTGTGGCCTACATCACCGGGTGCAAAGACTTTTTTGGCCTAACGCTGAAGGTGGACGCCCGGGTGCTGGACCCGCGCCCCGACACGGAAATCCTGGTCGAATGGGCGCTGGAATTACTGCTTTCGGATAAACCAGCTCGCGTGTTGGACCTAGGCACGGGCAGTGGGGCCGTGGCGCTGGCCCTGCAGCACCAGCGTCCTACTGCGCAGGTCACTGCGGTGGACGCCAGTGCCGACGCCCTGGCCGTGGCCCGTGCCAACGCCCAGCGCCTAGGCTTGCCGGTCCAGTGCGTGCTGAGCCACTGGATGGACGCCGTGCCGGGCCCGTTTGAGCTGATCGTGTCCAACCCACCTTATGTGGCCGAAGGTGACCCGCACCTGACCGCCCTGACCCATGAGCCCATGAGCGCGCTCACGAGTGGTGCCGATGGCCTCGATGACATCCGTCAAATCATTGCCCAAGCCCCCAGCTGCCTAACCCCGGGCGGCTGGCTGCTGCTGGAACATGGCTGGGACCAGGCTGCCTTGGTGCAGGCCCTGCTGCGCGAAGCCGGTTTTGTGCAGGTGCAGTCGCGGCGCGATTTGGGCGGGATCGAGCGCTGCACAGGCGCGGTGATGCCTGATTGACAGCAACATCCCTGCAAAAATGGCAGACTTTCAATCAGAGACATAATTCACCTCATCTGACACCGACCCCACTTGGAGCAACAACATGAGCGACACCCAACAACGCATCGATGAAATCGTCAAAGGCAACGAGATCACCCTGTTCATGAAAGGCAACGCCAACTTTCCCATGTGTGGTTTTTCGGGCCGCGCCATCCAACTGTTAAAAGCTTGCGGCGTTGACCCCAAGACGGTCAAAACCGTGAACGTGCTGGACGATGCTGAAATTCGCCAAGGCATCAAGGAATACAGCAACTGGCCCACCATCCCCCAGCTCTACGTCAAGGGCGAATTCATCGGCGGCTCGGACATCATGATGGAAATGTACGAATCGGGTGAACTGCAGCAAGTGATCAACGGCCAAGCCTGATCGGTCGACTCACCCAAGGGCTCAACCGCACCAAAGCCACCTTCGGGTGGCTTTTTTTCGCCTCAATCGGCTGGATGCACCCAACCGCGCTGCGCCGCCAGCACCGCTTGCGGGTAGACCGCTTGCCCCCGGCTGCCGTTGTAACGACCCAGCCCCATGAAAATGTCACCCCGTTCCCGGTCCAGGTAGTGGCGCAGGATGACGCAACCAAAACGCAGGTTGGTCTGCATGTGGAACAGGCGGCTGTCGTCGCCGTCGCCAATCAGGCGCGCCCAAAAGGGCATGACTTGCATGTAACCGCGTGCCCCGGCGCTGGAAATGGCATATTTGCGAAACGCGCTTTCGACCTGCACCACGCCCAGCACCAGCGACAGCGGCAGGCCTGCGCGGCGGGCTTCGTACCAAAGGGTTTGCAAGAATTCTTGCCGCTCTGTGGGGTTTTTTTTGTGGCGCGCCAGAAGCTGACTACTGGCCGCTTGCCACTGCGCATAAGCCTGCTGATCAGAGGCGGTGGACAGCCAGGGCTCAGGGGGTGCTGCCGCCACCGCTGCGCTCAGGGCCGTACGCACAGAATGCGACAGGGGCTCTTCGATTTGCCGTCCGGCATGCGTCAGCCCAGCGGGCAACAAAGTCCCACACAGACTGAGCAAACAAGCCCGGCGGCTGGGCAAGACCGGGCGTTTCATGGGCCGGGACGTGCGGTTCAGGGGGCCAAACGCCCCTTGAGGTGACCCAGAATATCGGCCACAGCCACTTTGCTGGGTTCGGCATCGCGTCGGTGCTGGTATTCAACCAGACCGTCTTTCAACCCCTTGTCGCCAATCGTGATGCGGTGCGGCACGCCGATCAGTTCCCAGTCCGCAAACATGGCCCCGGGGCGCTCGCCACGGTCGTCCAGGATCACGTCCACGCCTTCGACTAGCAATGCGGCATAGATGCGCTCGGCCTCCTGTTTGACGGCATCGCTGCGGTCCATGCCGATGGGGCAAACCACCACGGTGAAGGGGGCAATCGCGTCGGGCCAGATGATGCCGCGTTCGTCGTGGTTTTGCTCGATGGCGGCGGCGGGCAGGCGGGTGATGCCAATGCCGTAGCAGCCCATCTCCAGAAACTGGGGCTTGCCGTTTTCGTCCAGGAAGGTGGCGTTCATGGCCTTGGAGTATTTGGTGCCGAGGTAGAACACATGCCCCACTTCGATGCCGCGCTCGATGGCCAGCTCACCTTGGCCGTCGGGCGACTTGTCACCCGAGACCACGTTGCGGATGTCGGCCACCAGCGCAGGCTCGGGCAGGTCACGGCCCCAGTTGACGCCGGTGATGTGAAAGTCTTCTTCGTTGGCGCCGCAGATCCAGTCGGCCATCACGGACACGTCGCGGTCGGCCACCAGGTGTACCGGCTTCTTCAGCTTCAAAGGGCCAAGATAACCGGGCTTGCAGCCGAAGTGCTCGTCGATCTCGCTCAGCGTAGCAAAACGGAAACCGCCTTCCATGCCGGGCAGTTTGCCGACTTTGACTTCGTTCATGTCGTGGTCACCGCGCAGCAGCAAGAGCCAGACTTGCGATTTGACGATCTCGCCCTGCTCGTTCAGGGTGTCGGTGGCCAGCACCAGCGACTTGACGGTGGTGGACAGCGGCACATTCAGCAAGGCGGCGACGTCTTCGCATGTGCTCTTGCCAGGCGTGGGGGTTTTGGTCAGCGCTTGCGTGGCCGCGCCGCGTGGCTGGCTGGGCGCCAGCGCTTCGGCTTTTTCGATGTTGGCTGCGTAGCTGCTGGCGGGGCAATAAACGATGGCGTCTTCGCCGGTTGCGGCAATCACCTGGAACTCTTCGCTCAGGTCGCCGCCAATTGCACCGCTGTCAGCGGCCACGGCGCGGTAAGTCAGGCCAAAGCGGTCAAAAATCTTGCGGTAAGCACCCGCCATGACCTGGTAGCTGGCCTTGGCGCTGACCACGTCGCGGTCAAAGCTGTAGGCATCCTTCATGGTGAATTCGCGGCCACGCATCAGGCCAAAGCGGGGGCGGCGCTCGTCGCGGAACTTGGTCTGGATTTGATAAAAGTTTTTGGGCAGCTGCTTGTAGCTGCGCACTTCTTGGCGCACCACGTCGGTCACCACCTCTTCGCTGGTGGGCTGGATCACAAAGTCGCGGCCATGTCGGTCCTTGATGCGCAGCAATTCGGGACCCATCTTGTCAAAGCGGCCGGTCTCTTGCCACAGCTCAGCGGGCTGAACCACGGGCATGGTCATTTCGATGGCACCGGCGCGGTTCATTTCTTCTCGAACAATGGCCTCGACTTTGCGGATCACACGCAAGCCCATGGGCATGTAGTTGTAAATGCCCGCACCCAGCTTTTTGACCATGCCGGCGCGGGTCATCAGTTTGTGGCTGACCACCTCGGCGTCGGCTGGGGCTTCTTTGAGTGTGGAAATGAGGAACTGGGAGGCTTTCATCGCTGCTGACTAATTGACAAGGACATCAGGGAAACATCCAAGAGCGAGCGCTGGTGCGGCGTGCATAATGGACACAATTTAAAAATTTGAGGTTGATTATGCTTGACCGTGAAGGCTTTAGGCCCAACGTCGGCATCATTCTGCTCAACCAGAGAAACCAGGTTTTCTGGGGCAAGCGCATACGCACCCACAGCTGGCAGTTTCCGCAGGGTGGCATTGACCGGGGTGAAAGTCCCGAACAGGCCATGTTCCGCGAATTGCACGAAGAAGTGGGGCTCCACCCAGAGCATGTGCGCATCGTGGCCCGAACCCGTGACTGGTTGCGCTATGAGGTGCCGGACCGCTTCATCCGCAGGGATGCTCGCGGCTTTTACAAGGGTCAGAAACAAATCTGGTACCTGCTGCAGTTGGTCACCCACGACCACCACCTGAACCTGCGTGCCACCGACCATCCCGAGTTTGACGCTTGGCGTTGGAACGACTATTGGGTACCTCTCGATGTGGTTGTGGAATTCAAGCGCGGCGTCTATGAAATGGCGCTGACCGAACTGGCCCGCTACCTGCCCCGGCAAGAGCGGCAAAACCGCTATTTGCGTGGCGGCAGCCGCGCCCCACGAGATCTCGGCGTCGACCACGATCACGGCGAGATGCAGCCCCCCTTGCACATGGAGTTGCCCCCGGGTGCCAGCTTCGACCCGAACCCGCAAGGCTGACCCGCCCTGCGTTGGCTGGTGACTGTCCCCTTGGATTCAGCGGCTCAGGATCAGGTTGTCCCGGTGCACCATCTCGGGCTCGGCGGTATAGCCCAGCAAGGCCTCGTAGTCGTGCGAGGGCTTGCGGCACAGCAAGCGAGCTTCGGCGCTGGCGTAATTGGCCAAGCCCCGAGCAATTTCGGCACCCTGCTCATCCCGAATGGCGATCACATCGCCGCGTGAAAAATCACCCGCGACGCCTGTCATGCCGATGGGCAACAGACTCTTGCCTTCGGTCAGCACTTTGTGCGCTGCACCCGCATCCACGGTGACCGAGCCGCGCAGCTGCAGGTGGTCGGCCATCCATTGTTTGCGAGCTTGCTGTTTGGCGGTCTGGGCCACAAGCAAAGTGCCCATGTTGTCGCCCTGGCACAAGCGCAGCAAGGCATCGGGCTCACGTCCCCAGGCAATCACGGTGGATGCGCCCGAACCGGCTGCCCGTTTGGCCGCCAGGATTTTGGTGATCATGCCGCCCCGCCCAATGCTCGAACCCGCACCACCTGCCATGGCTTCCAAGGCCAAATCACCAGCGTGGGCCTCGTGCACGAAGGTGGCCGAGGGATCTTTGCGCGGATCAGCGGTGTACAGGCCTTTTTGGTCGGTCAGGATGATCAGCAAGTCGGCTTCGATCAGGTTGGCCACCAGCGCCCCCAAAGTGTCGTTGTCGCCAAACTTGATCTCGTCGTTGACCACCGTGTCGTTTTCATTGATGACAGGCAGTACGCGGTGCTGGAGCAAGGTCAGCAAGGTCGAGCGGGCATTGAGGTAACGCTCTCGGTCGGCCAGATCGGCGTGTGTAAGCAACACTTGGGCGCTGCCCATGCCGTTTTCACGCAGCTTGGTTTCGTACATTTGCGCCAAGCCCATCTGGCCCACAGCGGCAGCGGCCTGCAAAGCGGGAACTTCGCTCGGACGGGTGGTCCAGCCCAGGCGCTTCATGCCTTCGGCAATCGCACCGCTGGAGACCATGACCACTTCTTTGCCTTGGCTGCTCAGCAGCGCCATCTGGCGACACCACTCGCCAATCGCACCCTCGTCCAGGCCACGCCCTTCGTTCGTCACCAGGCTAGAGCCGACTTTGACGACGATGCGGCGCGCATCGCGCAACAGGGTGGAAACGGCGGCAGAGATCATGCTGGGGGGTTTACTGGGCGTGAAAGAAAGAGGATAAATTGAGGCGCACGCCACCGAATCAATCCGCGTCAGACGCCAGCGGCTTGAAACGCGGGTCATCGGCATCCGGCTCTTGCGGCTTGTCCTGTTCGGTGAAGCGGGGGTCAATCTCCACAATGCCCTGCTCAATGATTTGCTGGGCACGGATGTGTTTGTAAATTTCCTTGATCAGCGGCTCACAACCTTCACGGGTCAAGGCAGAAATCTGAAAGACGGGGCCTTTGTAACGCATGCGCTTGATGAAATCCTTCACCCGCGCTTCGCGCTCCTCGGTCGGCACCATGTCCAGCTTATTCAGCACCAACCAGCGCGGCTTGTTGTACAGGCCCGGATCGTATTTTTTCAGCTCAGCCACGATGGCTTTGGCTTGTTGCACCGGATCGACGTTTTCGTCAAACGGGGCGAAATCGACCACATGCAAGAGCAAACGGGTGCGCTGCAAATGCCGCAAAAACAAATGGCCTAAGCCTGCGCCTTCCGAAGCGCCTTCGATCAAACCGGGCACATCGGCCACCACAAAGCTTTGCTCAGGACCCACGCGGACCACACCCAAGTTGGGATGCAAGGTGGTGAAGGGGTAATCGGCGATTTTGGGGCGTGCGTTAGACACTGCCGCAATGAAGGTGGATTTGCCGGCATTGGGCATGCCCAGCAGACCGACATCGGCCAACACTTTCAATTCGAGCTTGAGCTCTTTCTTCTCACCGAGCCAGCCCGGTGTTTTTTGGCGCGGCGCGCGATTGATCGCGCTTTTGAAGCGCATGTTGCCAAAACCACCGTCGCCGCCTTTGGCGATCATGATGGTTTCACCCGGCTCCAGCAATTCATACAGCACTTCGCCGGTTTCGGCGTCGGTGATGATGGTGCCCACGGGCATTTTGAGGGTGACATCGTCGCCGGCAGCGCCGAACATGTCGGAGCCCATGCCGTGCTGCCCACGTTTGGCATCGTGCCTGCGCGAGTAACGGTAATCGACCAAGGTGTTCAGGTTGATGTCGGCAAAAGCGAACACATGACCACCCCGCCCGCCATCGCCCCCGTTGGGGCCACCGAATTCTTTGTACTTTTCATGGCGGAACGAGACGCAGCCGTTCCCGCCGTCACCTGCGGAGATGTCAATATAGGCTTCGTCAACGAACTTCATGGGGTGTCCAGTGTAGCGGTGGGCCCGAGATCAAAAGGTCAGCGGGCCATAATGCGAAAAGCCCCGGCTTGCGGGGCTCCTCTTCGCCATGGGCGCAACGGGCTTAAACAGCCGGCGTCACGTTAACCATGTGCTTGCTCAGTTCGCCTTTGGTGGAGAACGACACATGGCCGTCCACCAGCGCAAACAAAGTGTGATCTTTGCCGATGCCGACATTGGTGCCCGCATGAAACTTGGTGCCACGTTGACGAACAATGATCGCGCCAGCGCTGATCAGTTCACCACCGAAAGCCTTGACGCCGAGCATTTTTGGCTTGGAATCACGACCGTTGCGCGTAGAGCCGCCGCCTTTTTTCTGTGCCATGACCTATTCTCCTCAGGCAGCGATCGCGCCGATTTGCAGTTCGGTGAACTGCTGGCGGTGACCCTGACGTTTCTGATAGTGCTTGCGACGGCGCATCTTGAAGATGTGCACTTTGTCGTGCTTGCCATGAGCCAACACTGTGACTGTGACTGTTGCGCCGGACACCAGGGGCGTGCCGATCTTCAGATCTGCGCCGTTGCCGACTGCGAGAACTTGATCAATCACGATTTCCTGGCCAACGTCCGCAGCAATCTGTTCTACTTTAATTTTTTCGCCAGCGACAACACGATACTGTTTGCCACCGGTTTTTATGACCGCGTACATAAATGACCTCTTTGAATGGAAGTTTCCGAGGGCTAATCCCCAAGGAACCTGAAATTGTAGCACGGCAACCCATGACTGGCAAATCTGTCGCCTCCCGAATGCACCTGATTCAGGGGGCCAAGCGGGACGGTCTCTATAATATACACATGTATTGGGTGTGTTTTGTTCCACCCGCCTAGGCTCCACCGAGCTCCCCTGCCGGATCTTCCATTTGTCTGCCTCAGAAAACAGCACCGCAGCCGTTCTAGAACTGGTGGCCCCAGACATGGCCATGGTCGACCATGTCATTGCCCAGCGCCTCGATTCCGGTGTGCCCTTGGTGGGAGAAGTGGCCCGTTACATCATTTCAGCTGGAGGCAAGCGCCTTCGACCGGTCCTGCTGCTGCTCACTTGCGGGGCCTTGGGCTACACCGGTGGCCAGCGCCACAACCTGGCGGCCGTGGTCGAATTCATCCACACCGCCACCTTGTTGCACGACGATGTGGTGGACGAGTCCACCCTCAGGCGCGGCAGGCCCACGGCGAATGAACGCTTTGGTAACCCGGCCAGCGTGTTGGTGGGTGATTTTTTGTATTCGCGCGCCTTTCAGATGATGGTGGATGCAGACAGCATGAGGGTGATGCAAACCCTGGCCGATGCCACCAACGTGATCGCCGAAGGCGAAGTGCTGCAACTGATGAACATGCACGACGCCTCGCTGGACGAAGAAGGCTATCTGCGCGTGATCCGATCCAAAACCGCCAAACTGTTTGAAGCCAGCGCCCGACTGGGTGCGATCTTGGCAGGAAGCCCCGCAGCCATTGAAGCCGCGTGCGCTGATTACGGTCAGGCCTTGGGAACTGCCTTTCAGGTGATCGACGATGTGCTTGACTACGATGGCAACACCACGGAGATGGGCAAAAACCTGGGCGATGACCTGCGCGAGGGCAAGGCCACCTTGCCTTTGATTCTGGCCATTCAGCGCGGCAACACCTCACAAAGTCAAACCGTGCGCGAGGCCATTGAAACCGGTAGCGTTGAACGCCTGGCCGACATCGTGACCATCGTGCGCGAAACCGGAGCCCTGGAAGCCACCCGGGATGCCGCCGCCGCCGAGGCCCAAAGGGCCATCGATGCTGCCCTCCAGCTGCCCGACAACGCACACCGTCAGGCCATGGTGCTGCTGGCATCGCAGTTGCTTGCTCGGCGCACCTGAGCGAAGAGCCCGGCAAGGATGAACATGACATATTTCAAAATATCCACCTTCGTGCTCATCGCCTTGTCCAGCGCTTTGGCAGCTCCTGCCATGGCTGCGCCCAAATGGGAAGCCATCGTGTCGAACGATCAAGGCATGTTTTACATCGATGCCAACTCACTGGAGCAAGAAGCTGTTCATAAGCTGGTTTGGAGTGCGATCGATTACAAAAAAAATCAAATGACCTCTGATGGCAAGCTTTATTTTTCGGCCCAAACTCAATTGACGATCAACTGCAAAGCCAAAAAGGCACGCGTGATGCATTTGACTCAGTACAGTGGTGCCATGTTGACGGGCAAGGTGATTTGGCGCCAAGGCATGTTGCACGAGTGGACGGAAATCGATCCTACATCGCCCATTCACAAAATCGCACGTCGGGTCTGCTGAAATACTCAAAGTCTGGCACCGGACTCGGCTTTGAATGAACTTCCCTCTGCAAAGGGCATGTGGACGCTGGTTGATGACTTGAAATTCTTGAGAAAACCGAACTTCTCCGTGTCAACACAAAGGCGGGTGCGGAACAAGCGCTTGTCACTTTGGTGATGCGTCGGGTCAATTGACTTGTGTGATAGTGATTTTTCTTCCTGCTCTGCACAGTCAGGAGGTCACAACCACAAGGAGACTTCATGCGTTCGATACCTCAAAAATGGCGCCAAATCTGCGCCTCTGGCTTGTTGGGCCTGGTGACGCTTGCGCTTCACCCTGTGAGCCTGGCGCAATCCTACCCCAGCAAACCCATCAAGATGATCGTGCCTTTCCCTGCAGGGGGCACCACCGACATTGTTGCCCGCATCGTGGCGCAAAAAATGAGCGAATCCATGGGGCAACCCGTCACGGTGGACAACCGGGGCGGAGCTGGCGGTGCCATTGGTGCTGACTTGATGGCCAAAGCGGCCCCCGATGGTTACACCATCTTGATGCACAACCTGTCGTTTCCGCTGGCCTCGGTCGCGCAAGCCCTGGCCAACCGATCCCCCTTCAATGTGGACACCGACTTTGCTGGGGTGTCGATCGCCGTGTATGTGCCTTTTGTCTGGACGGCCAGCCCCAGCGTACCCGCCAAAGACCTGAAAGAGCTGGCCAACTTGCTGCGCACCAACCCTGCGCTGCAATACAACTATGGTTCGACGGGCCCGGGCTCCACCATGCACGTGTTGGGTGAGGCCTTCAAAAAAGAAGGCAAAGTCAATATTACCCACATTCCTTTCAAGGGCGCAGCCCCTCTCAAGCAGGAATTGCTGGCGGGTCGACTTCAAGTCGGTGGCGATCAGTTGTCTTCCTCCCTGGCCGAGATCAAGGCCGGTACGTTGAAGGCCATCGCCACAACGGCATCCAAACGCATCCCGGGCCTGCCCGATGTGCCCACCGTCAGGGAGTTGGGCTTTCCCAACCTGGAACTGGAAGGTTGGAACGGTGTCTTTGCCCCAGCTAAAACACCCAAGGACATCATTGAACGGCTGAAAAAGGAAGTGATCGCCGCTGTGCGCCACCCCGATGTGGTCAAGCGCCTGAACGACCTGGGTGCCGAGGGCGTGGGCTCAACACCGGCCGAACAAGACGCCATGCTGCGCCGGCAGATGGACCAGTTCCGCGCCATCATCCGGGAAATGCGCCTCGAGTGAGGCCTGCATCCAGGGGGCTGCTCCCGAATCAGGCGCGGCCACCTTGGGTCAACCACCACACCAGCAGCTCTGAACAATCCTTCGCATCCAGTCCGCTCTGTGCGGCAGCTTCGAACTTTTGCAGGGCCAAAGCCGTCAGGGGCAGGTTTTTGCGTGTCGCCGATCCCAAGTCCAGCATTGCCTGCATGTCTTTGCGCATTGTTGCCACATTGACCGTGACCTGATCACTTTTTTGCTGACTCAGGGTCTTGGCAATCATGCCGCCACGCACCTTGAGCATGTTGGGCCCGCCCGATGACTCCGACAGAATGTCGATCACGCGCTGGGGATCGAGTCCCAAGGGCTCAACCAAAGACAGTGCCTCGCCCAAGGTTTGCCAATACACCATCAAAGGCAAATTGACAGCCAGTTTCATGGTAGCGCCCGCCCCGTGCGGCCCCACATGCTCCACACGGCGGCACATCACGTCGAGCAAGGCCTGGACTTTTTGCAAGTCCTGCGCGTCGCCACCGACAAAGCCCAACAATTTGCCCTCTTTGGCAGGCCCCACGCTACCGCCTACCGGACACTCCAGAAAACGGGCTTGAACCGCTTGCGCACGCCGGGCCATTTCTTGCGGCTTGGCAGGGCGAACGGTGCTCATGTCGATGAACACCTTGTCATGAACTTGGCCCGCGAGCAAACCCGACGACGAACCATAAACGTCGTCGAGCGCCGCCTCATTGGTCAGCAAAGTGATGACCACATCGACCGACTCAGCCAAGGCTTTGGGTGATTCAGCCCACTGAGCCCCCGTATCCAGCAAGGGCCGGGCACGCTCAGCGGTGCGGTTCCAAACCGTCACGGGCATGCCCAGTGACAACAACCGCGACCCAATCGCTGCGCCCATCTTGCCGATGCCTGCAATACCCACGTGCATGTTTGTCTCCTGTTGTCCCATTGAATGGCCATTATTTTGAGGGAAGTGCGAAAGACTGACTGCAACAGAGGTCCTTGACGGCTCGGTTTTTTTGAGTCCGCTCTTCGGCACAGCAAGATCCAGCAAGATCCAGCAAGAATCGGCAAATCCATGACGAGGGATTTACAAATCGCACACCAAGCGCCATGATTTGAGTTTTTTAGTATTCAATAAATAGGCTGCATCTCATGGATTCTGTTAAAACACGACCGCCCCTGACCGGGCACGATGACGCCCCAGTGGTCAGCTATGTTCAAAAACTATTGGAAGATGCGGTGGCGCTGAAAGCCTCTGACCTGCACTTTGAGCCTTATGAACACCAGTACCGGGTACGCATGCGCATTGATGGAGAACTGCGCGAGGTGGCCTCACCGCACATGGCCCTGAAGGACCGTTTGGCATCGCGCATCAAAGTGATGTCACGTCTGGACATTGCCGAAAAACGCCTGCCGCAAGACGGCCGCATGAAACTGCAATTGGACCAAGGGCGGGAGCTGGACTTGCGTGTGAGCACATTACCCACCTTGTTTGGCGAAAAACTGGTGATTCGGGTGCTGGACTCCGCACAGTCTCAACTGGACTTGAGCCTTCTGGGCTACGAAGCAGAAGACCTCGAGCGCTTGCTGGCCGCTATCCGCGCACCACACGGCTTGGTGCTGGTGACAGGCCCCACCGGCTCGGGCAAGACGCAATCCTTGTATGCCTGCCTGAACCTGCTTAACACCACCGAGGTGAACATCGCCACGGTGGAAGACCCCTGTGAAATCCAGCTCACGGGCATCAATCAGGTCAATGTGCAGGACAAACCCGGCCTGAGCTTTGCCGTGGCCTTGCGTGCTTTTTTGCGCCAAGACCCAGACATTTTGATGGTGGGCGAAGTGCGTGATCTGGAGACCGCCAACATCGCCATCCAGGCAGCACAAACCGGGCACCTCGTGCTCTCGACCTTGCACACCAACGACGCCCCTGCCACCTTGGTGCGCTTGCGCAACATGGGCACAGCCCCCTACAACATCGCTGCCAGTGTGAGCCTGATCACGGCGCAACGCCTGGTGCGCTGCCTGTGCCCGCACTGCAAGCGCGCGTCCAGCGTACCCGCTGTGATTTGGCACAAAGCAGGGTGGCCACCCCGTCTGCACCTAGCAGACCCCGTACCCGTGTTCGAGCCCGTGGGCTGCCCGCTATGCCACAAAGGCTTTGCTGGGCGAACCGGAATTTTCCAGGTCATGCCCGTGAGCGCCGAAATGCAGAAACTGGTCTTACAAGAAGCTGGGATACAAGAGATGACGCGTCAAGCGCGAAGCGAAGGGATGAGCAGTTTGCGCATGGCCGGCTTACGCAAAGTGCTGCAAGGCATCACCTCGCTGGACGAGGTACTGGCCGCTACGCGAGAAAGCACATGAGCGCCCCACCTTCTGCACGCGCCACAACGGTCTTTCGATGGACCGGCAGCGACCGTCAAGGCCATGCCCAAAGCGGCCAAATTCAGGCCCTGAACGCCGACTTGGCCCGTGTACAGCTGCGCAGGCAGGGGCTGCAACAAGTGCAGGTTCAGCGCCTGTGGTGGTCGCCGCCGGATACCGTCAAAGCCAAAGACCTGGCCGTCATGACCCGCCAATGGGCGGCCATGCTGCGGGCAGGCGTGCCCGTTGTACAGGCCCTGGGCATGCTGTGCCGCAGCATGAGCGCCAAAGGCCTGGTGATCGTGATGAACAAAGTGCGCAGCGAAGTGGAAGCCGGCGTGGCCCTGCACGACGCCCTGGCCAAACACCCGAAACATTTCAGCGGCCTTTATGTGCACATGGTGCAAGCCGGCGAAGCCGCCGGGATTCTGGACACGATGATGGAGCGGCTGTCTTTGACGCTGGAAAAAAACGAAGCGATGCGCTCCAAAATTCGTTCGGCCTTGATGTACCCCATCGCCGTGATGGCCGTGGCCTTGGGTATTTTGGTGCTGATACTGGTGCTGGTGGTGCCGGTTTTCCAGGATGTGTTCCAGTCCTTTGGGGCCGAATTGCCCTTGGCCACGCAACTGGTGGTCGGCATGAGCAACGCGCTGGTTCGGGCCTGGCCTGCGGGCGTGCCCTTGGTCTTGATGCTCCTTTGGGCAGCACAACACAAAAGCCCGGCAGCCAGCCGCATGCGTCAGTGGTTGGCGCGTTGGTGGCTGCACTGGCCAGTCCTCGGGCCGCTGTTGACCACGTCGGTGGTGGCGCGTTGGGCGCAGACCCTGTCGGCCTTGCTGGCTGCGGGTGTACCCTTGACCGAAGCCTTAGGGCCCACAGCCCAGGCATGCGATCATGCAGTTTTTGCGCGCATCACATTGCAAATCCAGCGCCAGGTAGTGCAAGGCCACAGTTTGAGCGAGAGCATGGCCCAAAGCGGGCGTTTTCCGGCGATGATCGTGCAGTTGTGCGCCACAGGTGAAGAAACCGGGGCATTGGACAGCTTGCTGGGCAGGGCGGGCGCCCTGATGGAAAGCGAGCTCGACGATCAGGTCAATGGCCTGAGCAGTTTGCTGGAGCCGCTGATCATCGTGGTGCTTGGCGGCTTCATTGGGGCCATCTTGGTGGCCATGTATTTACCAATATTCAGTTTGGGGCAGGTTTTTTGACATGAACGACAGCGTTTTGGCACTCGGCCTGGCGGCTTTGCTGGGTTTGATGATTGGCAGTTTCCTGAACGTGGTGATCCACCGCCTACCGCTCATGCTGCAAGCGCACTGGGATGCCCCACTGGGTGATGCCCCGCCAGATGCGCCCCACTTCAATCTGGCAGTGCCCCGCTCTCACTGCCCCCACTGCCAGCACGCCTTGGCATGGCACGAAAACATTCCGCTGCTGAGCTTCATGCGACTGCGCGGCCGATGCGCCCACTGCCAGGCCCCAATTGGTTGGCGATATCCGGCCATCGAACTGATCACTTGCGGTCTGTTCATGTGGTCAGCGGCTGAACACAGCTTGGGTTTTCAGGCGCTCGCCTGGGCCGGCTTTGCAGCCGCTTTGGTGGCATTGGCCGCCATTGATGCCGACACGCGCTTGCTGCCCGACGCCATCACCCAACCCCTGGTGTGGGCGGGTATGCTCGCTGCCAGTCTGGGGCTGACGGGCATTGGGCTGAACGAAGCCCTCTGGGGAGCTGCTGCAGGCTACTTGTTTTTATGGACGGTGTTCTGGTTGTTCAAAGCCGTGACTGGCAAAGAGGGCATGGGTCAGGGCGACTTCAAGTTGCTCGCCGCTTTGGGGGCCTGGCTGGGTTGGCCCGCACTGTTGTCCTTGATCTTGATCGCCTCTTTTTCCGGGGCGATCGGTGGCCTCTGGCTCAAGTTGCGGGGTCAATTGGACGACAATGGCCAACTGGCTTTCGGGCCTTTTTTGGTGTTGGCAGGTTTGTGGGTCATGGCCTTTGGTCCCCTCCCCTGGTTTTTGATCTGAACGTCCATGACACAACGCACTTGGCGCATTGGCCTGACCGGCGGCATTGGCAGCGGCAAAAGCACCGTGGCGGGCTTTTTGGCGCGGCGCGGCGCGGCCATCATCGACGCCGATGCCATTTCTCGCAGCCTCACGGCACCTGGCGGCAGGGCCATGGCAGACATCGCATACACCTTCGGTACAGCCTTGCTCAGCCCGGATGGCGCCATGGACCGACAGGCCATGCGCGAGCGCATCTTCCGTGACTCACAAGCCAAGCGCCAGCTCGAACAGATCGTCCACCCTCTGGTCAGCCAGATCACGGCCGAGCAAGCTCAAGCGGCTATGCAAAATGGCCACCGTGTCTTGGTGTTTGATGTGCCCTTGCTGGTGGAATCGGGTGAGCGTTGGCGCAAACAGGTGGACCGCGTGATCGTGGTGGACTGCGATACCGAGACCCAAACGCAAAGGGTCATGGCCCGCAGTGGCCTGGTCAGCGCAGAAGTAGCACGCATCATGGCTCAACAAGCCTCGCGGTCACAACGCTTGGCCTGCGCCGATGCCATTCTTGTTAATCAAGGTCTCAGTTTTGATGATCTAGATGCCCAAGTGGCTCAGCTTGCCGCCGACTTCGGGCTATGATGGCGGCATTGGAAAATGCCGCGTGATACTGTACGAATACCCATTTAATGAACGCATTCGCACCTATTTGCGACTGCAGCAGCTGTTTTCCCGCTTGGGTGAACTTGTCGGGCGCGATCAGGCTCTGGACCACCATTTCGCCTTGATCACTCTCTTTGAAATCATGGAGGTGGGGGGCCGATCGGAACTCAAGTCCGAGGTGCTCAAAGACCTCGAACGACAAAAGCAAGTTTATAGCGCTTACAGGGGGAATCCCGCTATTTCTGAAAAGGCGCTGGACGGGTTGATTGCCCAACTCAATCACCTCTTTGAAGCCCTCAATCATGTGGCCGGAAAAATGGGACAAAGCTTAACGGATCATGATTTCTTGATGGCCCTCAGAAGCCGTGTGGCCATCCCGGGGGGCACTTGCGAATTTGACTTGCCCGCCTACCACGCTTGGCAGCACCATGATGCAAGCAGCCGTACCCGTGATTTGCAACAATGGATTTTGCCTTTTGCACCTTGGGCTCAAGCCATTGAGCAGTTGTTGCAAATGCTGCGCGAATCAGGCTCCAGCCAAAAAGTCATGGCCACTTCAGGTCAGTTGCAACAAAACCTGCCCCAAGGGCGAAGCTTTCAGCTGCTGCGCCTGAAGATCGACCCCTCTTTGGGCTTGACGCCCGAGATCAGTTGCAATCGCTTGCTGGTGGTGATTCGCATGATGCGCCAGCAAAGCGACGGCAAATTGGTGGCCACGACCGATGACGTGCCCTTCGAGATGACTTTGTGCGCATGAGCGTCGTGAACCCGCCTGAATCTTTCAAACCACGCCAAGTGCGTTGCCCGGCCTGCGCTGGTACCAGCTTTTACAGCCCCAGCAATCCTTACCGTCCGTTTTGCAGCGCACGCTGCAAAGGCGTGGACTTGGGGGCCTGGGCCAGCGAAGAATTCAAACTGCCCGACGAGACCCCACCCGACGAGACTTTTGGCGATCCCCGTCTGCAGTGACGTGATGCCTACGCGTGTGCGCTCTCGTGTGTGTGGCCTTTGAATTGCCGCTCTTCGGCCAACCAAGCCAACACGGGGACGGTGCCCGGCAATACCGGCACAACCGCTACGGGCAGGGACTGCCAAGCGTGTGATTGCGCTTCCCGCATTTGCAATTCACCCTGCCAGTCCCACACCTTACAAAAGTGCAGCCGCACCAAGGCGTGGGGGTAATCGACCATCTGGTTTTTCCAAACCTGCGCTTGCCCGATGGTGATGCCCAGCTCTTCTTGCAGTTCACGGCGAAGCGCTTGCTCAACCGACTCGCCCGCTTCGAGTTTTCCGCCAGGGAATTCCCAATAGCCTGCATAAACTTTGCCTTCGGGGCGCGAGGTCAGCAAAAACTGGCCATCGGCCTGCAGCAGCACGCCCACCGCCACATCGACCACGGCACGCTTGGCCTGGCCTGCAGTCAGGTCTTGCCGCTCACGCTCGCCATCGGCGACCAGCAAGCCTTGGGTCATGCGCGGTCCACGGGTCGATCGGTTTGGCGGCCCATCATGTCTCGGGCAAACTGGTAGGCCACACGGCCGCTGCGTGAGCCGCGTTCCAAAGCCCAGAGCAAAGCATCGGGACGCGCCGCATCGATTTGCGCGGGCGTGGCACCCAAAGCACTGAGCCATTGGCCTGCGATGGTCAGGTACTCGTCTTGCGAGAAAGGGTAGAAACTGATCCACAGGCCAAAGCGCTCTGACAGGGAAATTTTCTCTTCCACGCCTTCACCCGGGTGTACTTCGCCGTCGTCAGTGTGCTTATAGGTGAGGTTCTCGCTCATGTACTCGGGCAAGAGGTGGCGGCGGTTGCTGGTCGCGTACACCAGCACATTGGGAGTCGAGGCGGCCACGGTCCCGTCCAAAATGGACTTGAGCGCCTTGTAGCCCGGCTCACCGTCTTCAAAGCTCAAGTCGTCGCAGTACACAATGAACTTTTCATCCCGCCCGGCCACCACCTCGATGATGTCGGGCAAATCGGTCAGGTCTTCCTTGTCCACCTCGATCAGGCGCAAGCCTTGCGGTGCATAGGTGTTCAGACAGGCCTTGATGAGCGAGGATTTGCCGGTGCCACGTGCGCCCGTGAGCAGCACATTGTTGGCCGGATGGCCATGCACAAACTGCTCGGTGTTGCGTTGCAGCTTTTCTTTTTGGTCGTCGATTTCCTTGAGATCATCGAGCGTCATGGCCGCCACATGGCGCACCGGCTCCATCACACCATGGCCTGAAGAACGCTTGCGGTAGCGCCAGGCAATGGCCTGCGTCCAGTCGGGGGCCGACAGGGGTTGGGGCAAGACCGATTCAATGCGGTCCACCAATTGGCTGACTTTGGCCAAAAGTTGGTCCAGCGCTGAGGAAGCAGGAGAGTTCATGAACGGTAGTCCGCGTTGATGGTGACGTAATCGTGGCTCAGGTCGCAGGTCCAGACGGTGTCGCTGGCCGTGCCACGGCCCAAGCCCACGCGCACGGTGATTTCACTGCCCTTCATGACACGCTGACCGTCTTGTTCGCGGTACTCGGCGCGACGACCGCCTTGCGAGACCACATGCACGTCGTCCAGGCGCAGCTCGATCAAACCTTGGTCCAGGTCTTCGATGCCCGCATAACCCACCGCGGCCAGGATGCGGCCCAGGTTCGGGTCACTGGCGAAGAAGGCGGTTTTTACAAGCGGCGAATGCGCGATCGCATAGGCCACTTGGCGGCATTCCTCGGCCGTGCGGCCGCCTTCGACCTGCACCGTGATGAACTTGGTGGCGCCCTCACCATCGCGCACGATGGCATGAGCCAACTGACGGGCCACTTGCATCAAGCCCTGCAACAAGGCTTGGCCTTCGGCACTGTCCAGCGAGGTGATAGGGGTATGCGCCGCCTTGTGCGTGGCGATCAGCATGAGGGAATCGTTGGTGGAAGTGTCGCCATCGATGGTGATGCGGTTGAACGAACCATCGGCCAGTTGCTTGGCCAGCTCAGGCAACAGGGACGGGGCGATACAGGCATCGGTGGCCACAAAACCCAGCATGGTGGCCATGTTGGGTCGGATCATCCCCGCGCCTTTGCTAATGCCCGTAATGCTGATGGTCTGCCCTCCAACTTGCACCTCCACACTAGAAGCCTTGGGCACGGTGTCGGTGGTCATGATGCCTTCTGCCGCCTGGGCCCAGTGGGCGGCTTGCGCATCGACCAGCGCAGCAGGCAGGCCCGCTACGATGCGGTCCACCGGCAGCGGTTCCATGATCACACCTGTCGAAAACGGCAACACTTGTGCGGGCGTGCAGTGAAGCAATTTGGCCAAGGCCTCACAAGTCTGGCGGGCATGGGCCAAGCCCGGCGCACCCGTGCCCGCATTGGCGTTGCCGGTATTGATGACCAAGGCGCGCACGGCACTGCCCGCGGCCAGGTGCTCACGGCAGACCTGCACAGGGGCGGCGCAAAAACGGTTGCGAGTGAACACGCCCGCCACGCTTGCACCCTCATCCAGCAAAAATACAGTGAGGTCTTTTCGGTTGGCTTTGCGCACACCTGCTTGCGCGATGCCGATGCGCACGCCAGCGATAGGTTTGAGTTGTGTCGAATCAAGGGGGGGCAGGTTCACGGGCATGTCGGTCCTTCACAAAAGCAGGAGTTCTCAGCACAAGCGGGGTAGCTCAAAGAAAACGGGCCGAAGCCCGCTTCATAAGCTCAGCCTTTTCAAGCCAGTTTGCCGTGGCATTGTTTGAATTTTTTGCCACTGCCACAAGGGCAAGGTTCATTGCGCCCAACCTGGCCCCAAGTGCTGGCCAAATCAGCAAGCCCACCTGCAGCCGCAGCAGCTCCGGCAGCCTGCACTTGTGGTTGTCCTGTTTCATCCGGGGCGTTATAAGTCACATTGCTGATCTGCTCAGCCCGCTCCTCAATGGCTTGGGCTGCTTGCTGCATTTGGTCGCCCGAATCGATGCGCACCATCATCAAAGTCTTGGTGACTTCGTTTTTCACAGCGTCGAGCAATTGGCCAAACAACTCAAACGCTTCACGCTTGTATTCCTGTTTGGGTTGCTTTTGCGCATAGCCCCGCAGGTGAATGCCCTGACGCAGGTAATCCAAAGCGCTCAAGTGTTCGCGCCAATGGGTATCGATGCTCTGCAACAAGATCATGCGTTCAAAGGACACGAAACTCTCGGCCCCCACTTGGTCGAGCTTGGACTGAAACTGTGCATGGGCAGCAGTCACGACCGTCTCCAGCAGGTCTTCGTCCGAAATGGCGCTGGAAGCTTGGACTTTGCCTTGCAAATCAAGCGTCATGCTCCACTCTTCAGCCAACACTTTTTCCAGACCCGGCAGATCCCATTGCTCTTCTACCGACTCGGCCGGAACAAACTGGCGCACCAGATCGGTAAAGCAACCTTCGCGCAAGGCCGTGATCTGGGCGTGCATGTCTTGCGCATCCAGAATGTCGTTGCGTTGCTGGTAAATCACCTTGCGTTGGTCATTGGACACGTCGTCGTATTCGAGCAGCTGTTTACGGACGTCAAAGTTGCGCGCCTCCACTTTGCGCTGGGCACTTTCGATGCTGCGTGTGACGATTCCCGCTTCGATTGCCTCGCCCTCGGGCATCTTCAACCGGTCCATGATGGAGCGCACACGGTCACCCGCAAAAATGCGCATCAAAGGGTCGTCCAAGCTCAGGTAAAAACGTGAAGAACCTGGGTCGCCTTGGCGGCCCGAACGGCCGCGCAGCTGGTTGTCGATGCGGCGCGACTCATGCCGCTCAGTCGCGATGATGCGCAATCCGCCCAAGGACTTGACCTGCTCATGCACGGCTTTCCACTGCTCACGCAGCTGGGCCACTTTTTCATGGCGGGCCGCCTCTGGCAGGCTCGCATCTTCTTCAATGGCCTGAACGTCTTTTTCAATATTTCCACCGAGCACGATGTCCGTGCCACGACCGGCCATGTTGGTGGCGATCGTGATCATGCCGGGTCGTCCGGCCTGGGCCACGATGTCCGCCTCGCGTGCGTGCTGTTTGGCGTTGAGCACCTGGTGTGGCAGCTTTTGCTGTGTTAGCAGTTGCGCAATCAGCTCCGAGTTTTCAATCGAAGTGGTGCCCACCAGCACCGGCTGGCCTCGCTCGAAGCATTCTCGGATGTCCGCAATGGCCGCGGTGTAACGCTCTTGCGAGGTTTTGTATACCCGGTCCAGCTGGTCTTCGCGCTGGCTCTTGCGGTGCGGCGGAATTACCATGGTCTCTAGGCCATAGATTTCTTGGAACTCATAAGCCTCTGTATCGGCCGTGCCCGTCATGCCACCGATCTTGTTGTACAAGCGGAAATAGTTCTGGAAGGTGATGGAGGCCAGCGTCTGGTTTTCGGCCTGGATTTGCACGCCCTCTTTGGCTTCCACCGCCTGATGCAAGCCATCACTCCAGCGGCGGCCCGTCATCAAACGGCCGGTGAATTCGTCGACGATGATGATCTCGCCGTCCTGCACCACATAGTGCTGATCGCGGTGGTAAAGGTGTCGAGAACGTAAAGCAGCGCTCAAGTGGTGCATCAGCGTGATGTTGGCCGGGTCGTACAGGCTCGTGCCTGCTGGGATCAATCCCATTTGCGCGAGCACAGCTTCGGCTTTTTCATGGCCATCTTCGGTCAAGAAGACTTGGTGCGATTTTTCATCGACCGTGAAGTCGCCGGGTGTGATGATGCCCTCGCCAGTGCGTGGGTCGGCCTCGCCTTCCTGGCGGGTGAGCAGCGGCACGACCTGGTTCATAGCCAAGTAAGTGGCTGTGTGGTCTTCCGCCTGCCCACTGATGATCAAGGGCGTACGGGCCTCGTCGATCAGGATCGAGTCCACCTCGTCCACGATGGCATAGTTGAGCGGACGCTGCACACGGTCATGGGCTTCGTAGACCATGTTGTCGCGCAAGTAATCGAAACCGTATTCGTTGTTCGTGCCGTAGGTGATGTCAGCGTTGTAAGCGGCTTGCTTGTCTTCTCGCGGCAGTTGCGGCAAATTAATGCCAACCTTGAGCCCCAGGAAGTTGTAGAGCTTGCCCATCCATGTGGCGTCACGGCTGGCCAAGTAGTCGTTCACCGTGACCACATGCACACCCTTACCTGCGATGGCGTTGAGGTAGGCCGGCAGCGTCGAGGTCAGGGTTTTGCCCTCGCCGGTGCCCATCTCGGCAATCTTGCCGTTGTGCAAGGCGATGCCACCGGCAAGCTGCACATCGAAGTGGCGCATCTTCATGACCCGCTTGGAGCCCTCACGCACCACGGCAAAAGCCTCGGGCAACAAGGCATCCAGGCTCTCACCAGCGGCTGCACGATCGCGGAAGCTTTGCGTTTTGGCCCTCAGCTCATCGTCGCTCAGGCTTTCGAGTCCAGCCTCCATGGCGTTGATACGCTCGACGGTTTTGCGGTATTGCTTGAGGAGGCGGTCATTGCGACTGCCGAAAATCTTGGTGAGGAATGGGATGGCCATGTCAATTAGATCCACATTCAGCACAGAGGCTGAAAAACAGACCGTCTATCCTGTCTGGTTAAAAGTTTCATGAAATCCGGGCTTACAGGGCAAAAGTCCCCATCAACCCGACAAGCCACCCAAGGGCAACCTGCATAACCAGATGATTTTAGCCGCTTGACCAGCCCTCCTCGAAAGCCTTTTCATGGCACTGTGCCGAGGCTTCACGCCTTGCCAGATAATCGAGGCCAAAGACAAGCCATGCAAAGACGCCACCAAGCCATTCCCCTGCAACAAGCCGCCCAAGAGTCCCCCACCTTTTCGCTGCTGATGGGACGGGTGCGCGATTCGTCCGATCGCCTGCAGGCCATTGGCAGTTTGCTGCCTGCGCCTTTGCGTGCCGGCATCCAAGCCGGCCCCATTGAAGATGGCGCCTGGTGTCTGCTGGTGAGCTCGAACGCCGTGGCCGCCAAGCTGCGTCAATTGCTGCCCGCCTTGCAAGCGCATCTCAACGTCCAAGGTCTGGGTGTGTCTTCGATCCGCATCAAGGTGCAAAACCGCTGAGGCCCCACCGTGTTAGCTGCAAATTCTGGACACAAAAAAGCCCTGACTTTTGAAGGCCAGGGCTGAAGTTTTGGTGCCGCTTGTCGGATTCGAACTGACGACCTACCGCTTACAAGGCGGGTGCTCTACCAACTGAGCTAAAGCGGCACGGGCTGAATTTTAACGTGCTCTAGGGCTGACTTTGCGCACGACCTTAATTTTTTATTTGATCCGCTTGAGTGCGGGTCTGCCGGGGCTGGGCGTTGCGGGCTTGTCTTCGCTGTCGGCACTTGCAAGCAAAGGGCTATCGATCGAGGACAAAGCGGCAGTAGGCGCTTGTTCATCGCTCACTGGAAAAGCCATGCCCTGTCCGTTTTCGCGGGCGTAGATGGCCATGACCCGGTGGATAGGCACCATGATTTCACGCGGCTTGCCGCCAAAGCGGGCTTTGAACTCGATGAAGTCGTTGCCCAGCTTCAATGAACTGGTGGCGTCAATGCTGACGTTCAGCACTATCTCGCCACCTTGCACATACTCACGCGGCACCTGAACCGAGCTGTCCACCTTCACAGCCACATAGGGCGTGAAGCCGTTTTCGGAACACCAATCGTACAAGGCGCGAATCAGGTAAGGCCTGGTTGATGGCAGTTCGGTATTGCTGATCATGCGTTGTCCTCCATCGCCATTATTGACCCGAAAACACCCGGCTTTATTTGCGCATGACCTTTTCAGAAGGCGTCAGCGCCTCGATGTAGGCAGGACGCGAAAAAATGCGTTCAGCGTACTTGAGCAACGGGGCTGCATTCTTGCTGAGTTCGATGCCGTAGTAGTCCAGACGCCACAACAAGGGGGCAATGGCCACATCCAGCATGGAGAAGTTGTCGCCCAGCATGAATTTATTTTTCAGGAACACCGGGGCCAATTGGGTCAGGCGGTCGCGGATGTGCGAGCGGGCTTTTTCCAACGCCTTGTCATTGCCTTTGAGCGCACGGTTTTCCAAGGTCAACACATGGGTGAACAGTTCTTTTTCGAAGTTGAGCAAGAACAAACGCACCCGGGCGCGGTCCACCGGGTCACCGGGCATCAACTGAGGGTGCGGAAAGCGCTCGTCGATGTACTCGTTGATGATGTTCGACTCGTACAGGATCAGGTCGCGCTCAACCAAAATCGGCACCTGACCGTAGGGGTTCATCACGTTGATGTCTTCTTGCTTGTTGTACAAGTCCACATCGCGGATCTCGAAGTCCATGCCTTTTTCAAACAGCACAAAACGGCATCGGTGTGAAAAAGGGCAAGTCGTACCGGAATAAAGCACCATCATGGTGGAGGCTCCTCAAAAAATCAAAAAGAGTGGGAGGCCCTCAAGGCCTGCCACTCCAAAGGACCCGGCTGAATCGCCGGGTAAAAAGATCAGTTACTTGATGTCTTTCCAGTATGCCGCATTCAAACGCCAGGCAATGAAAGTAAAGATGGACAAGAAGATCAAGACCCACACACCGATACGCACACGGGTGTTTTGGTCCGGCTCGGCCATCCATTGCATGTAACCCGCCAGGTCACCAATCGCCTGGTCGTATTGCAAAGGCGTCATGGTGCCGGGCTTGACTTGCTTCCAGCCAGAGAAGATTTGGACTTTGTGACCATGCTCTTCTTTTTCCACATAAACGGGCTCACGCTCGCCTTGCAGTTCCCACAGCGGATTGGGCATGCCCACGTTGGGCAGAGCCAAGTTGTTCCAACCTGTAGGTTTGGTGGAATCACGGTAATAAGTGCGCAAATAGGTGTAGAGGTAGTCTGCACCCGTGCCGCCAGGCCCTGAACGCGAGCGAGCCATCAACGTCAAGTCGGGTGGGTTCTTGCCAAACCAGTCTTTGGCCAACACAGGATCCATGGCAACTTTCATGTTGTCGCCAACGCGGTCTGTGGGAAACAGCAAGTTGTCTTTGATTTGCTGCTCAGTCAAACCAATGTCTTTCAGGCGGTTGAAGCGCATGTAAGCCGCGGAATGACAATTGAGACAGTAGTTCACGAACAGCTTGGCTCCGTTTTGCAAAGCCGCCAAGTCGTTGGTTTTGTGGGGGGCCTTGTCCCAGGCAATGCCACCAACAGCGGCGTGTGCTCCAGAGATAAGGCCCAGGGCCATCACAAAGCCCAATGCGAGTTTCTTGAGGTTTTTCATGTTCTTGACTCTCTGGGGTCTCAGTGAGGCGTGAAGATCACGCGGTCGGGCACTTGCTTGAACGTGCCCAACTTGCTCCACCAAGGCATCAACAGGAAGAAGCCGAAATAAAACAGGGTACCCACTTGGGACACGCGCTCACCGATGGGCGATGGGGGCTGAACACCCAAATAACCCAAAATCAGGAAGTTGATCACAAAAACACCGTACACATACTTGTGCCAATCAGGACGGTAGCGGATCGACCTGACCGGGCTGTAGTCCAGCCAAGGCAAGAAAAACATGATAATGACGGCACCGCCCATGACCACCACGCCCCAGAATTTGGCATCGATGGCCAGCAGCATGGCCGAGGTGACCACGGCAGCACCGATCACGCCGAGTTTGAGGAAGCCCGGCAGCATGCCTTTGGCTACCGCCAAAACAGCACCCAAGACCACACACAGCACCAGCACATACATCATCTCGGTGGTGATGGCGCGCAACATAGAGTAGTAAGGGGTGAAGTACCAGACCGGCGCAATGTGCAAAGGCGTGGTCAACGGGTCAGCCGGAATGAAGTTGTTGTATTCGAGGAAATAACCACCAAATTCGGGCGCAAAGAACACGATCGCCGTGAACGCCATCAAAAAGACGCTGACCGACAAAATGTCGTGTACGGTGTAGTAAGGGTGAAACGGAATGCCATCCAAAGGGTTGCCTTTGGCATCCTTGGGGGCATCCGCTGCTTTGATCTCAATACCGTCAGGGTTGTTGGAGCCGACTTCGTGCAGCGCGATGATGTGCGCCACCACCAAGCCGAGCAGCACCAAAGGCACGGCAATCACGTGAAAGCTGAAGAACCGGTTCAAGGTGGCATCGCCCACCACGAAGTCACCGCGAATCAACAAAGCCAAGTCTGGGCCGATCACAGGCACCGCAGAAAACAAGTTCACGATCACCTGAGCGCCCCAATAGGACATCTGGCCCCAAGGCAGCAGGTAACCCATGAAAGCCTCGGCCATAAGCACCAAAAAGATGCCGCAACCGAAGATCCAAACCAATTCGCGCGGCTTGCGGTACGAGCCGTACATCAAACCCCGGAACATGTGCAGGTACACCACAACGAAGAACGCAGAGGCGCCTGTCGAGTGCATATAGCGGATCAACCAGCCCCAGGGCACATCGCGCATGATGTACTCGACCGAGGCGAACGCCAATGCTGCATCTGGCTTGTAATGCATGACCAAAAAGATGCCGGTCACGATCTGAATCACCAAAACCAACAGAGACAGAGCACCGAAAACGTACCAAATATTCAGGTTTTTGGACGCGTAGTACTCGGACAGGTGGTCCTTGTACAGCTTTGACAAGGGAAAGCGGTTATCTACCCAGTTGAGCAGCTTTTCACCAGCGGGGGCGTTAGGGGAAATGTCTTTAAATTGAGCCATGTTGTTCTCCATCAAGCCTTCTTGTCTTCACCAATGATCAGCTTGGTGTCAGACAGGTACATGTGAGGCGGCACTTCAAGGTTGTCGGGCGCGGGCTTGTTTTTGAACACGCGGCCGGCCAGGTCAAAGGTAGAGCCATGGCAGGCGCACAAAAAACCGCCATTCCAGTCATCAGGCAGTGAAGGTTGAGGACCTGGGGCGAGCTTGTCACCTGGCGAGCAACCCAAGTGGGTGCAAATGCCCACAGCCACCATGATTTCGGGCTTGATTGAGCGGTGGCCGTTCTTGGCATATTCAGGCGTGGGATACGCTTTGCGATCCGAGGCAGGATCGGCCAGTTGGCCTTCAATTTTTTTCAAAGATTCTAGCTGCTCAGGGGTGCGCTTCATGATCCACACGGGCTTTCCACGCCATTCGACCGTGAGCTTTTCGCCCGGATTCAAGGCGGAAATGTCAACCTCTACGGCTGCACCGGCCGCTTTGGCCCGCTCGGATGGTTGGAAGCTGCTGACGAAGGGGGTGGCCACAAAGCCAGCGCCTACGGCACCTGCGCAAGTGGAGGCAATCAGCCACGTCCGCTTGCTGCTGTCGACTGGGGTGTCACTCATTGGAATCCTCTTAGCGAGTCGTTATCAGGGTCAACCCGAGATTGTAGCGGAGTGAAACAAGCTACCGACTTACAACCCGATAGGCTTCCTCCTGACTCGGGCACAATAGCCATCACTTTGTTCTTTTTTTTGGAGATTTAAGATGTCATTTGTTCAAGAATTCAAATCTTTTGCGATGAAGGGCAACGTCATGGACTTGGCGGTGGGCGTGATCATCGGGGCGGCCTTTGGCAAAATCGTTGATTCCTTGGTGGCCGATCTGATCATGCCTTTTGTGAGTCTGGTGTTTGGCGGCCTCGACTTCGCCAACTACTACCTGCCGCTGGCCGGTCAAGCGGCCAGTTTGCCATTGGCAGAGGCTAGAAAGCTGGGGGCCGTTTTTGCCTACGGGAGTTTTGTCACGGTCGCCTTGAACTTCTTTATTTTGGCTTTTGTGATTTTTGTGATGGTTCGCCAGATCAACCGCCTCAAAACCAGTGAGCCCGCCACAGCAGCACCAGAAGCCGCCCCCATCCCACCTGAAGATGTATTGCTGCTGCGTGAAATCCGCGACAGTCTGAAAAACAAGGCCTGAAACTTCCGGGCTCAAGCCTCGCCATGGGCCTTGCCCGCCACCAACTGACGCGCCATGCGAATGGCCTGGACCATGCTGCTGGCATCTGCCAATCCTTGCCCGGCCACGTCCATGGCCGTGCCGTGGTCTGGGCTGGTCCTGATCAGGGGAAGACCCAGGGTCACGTTCACCCCCTGCTCCACCCCCAGGTACTTCACAGGGATCAAACCCTGGTCGTGGTACATGGCCACCACCACATCGAATTCCCGTTGAATGCCCGGTTTTTGGCGGGCCCGCATAAAGACCGTGTCGGGCGCGTAGGGGCCGTGCACATCCAGGCCCTCTTGGCGGGCAAGCAACAAGGCTGGCTGCAAGACCTCGATTTCCTCCCATCCAAACAAGCCTGCCTCGCCCGCATGTGGGTTGACACCCGCCACCGCGATGCGTGGCCTGCGGCCCAGCAAAACTGACAATGCCGCGTGGGTGATGCGCAAGGTTTCCAGAACCCGGTCCACGGTGATGGCGTCGATCGCCTCGCGCAAGGACACATGGATGCTGACCAGCACCGTGCGCAACTCGTCGTTGGCCAGCATCATGCGCACGGGCATTTGCGCAAGCGTCACCCCCGCATGCCGGGCCGCCTCGGCCTGCAGCAACTCGGTGTGACCCGGGTATTGGTTGTAGGGTGCGCCTGCAGCGTGCAAGGCCTCTTTGTGCAAAGGGGCGGTGACCAGCGCGGCCACCTCGCCTTTCAAGGCAGCTCGCGTGGCCCACAGCACGGCATCGCCCGCCAACTGACCGGCCCGGCCATCGACTTGGCCCCATGGCATCTCGGGTACTACCGGAACCACTTGCAGTACGGGCAGACACCTCGGGGGCATTTGCAAAGCTTGCGCGGGTGTTTCGATTTCACAAACCGGATAGCTCACTGACGGCTGGACCAAGGCCATGGCGCGGCGCATCAGGCCCACATCGCCCGCCACAAAGCAGCCCCGGGTCAGTTCAGGCGCAATGCACCAGGCCCGGGCGATGATTTCGGGGCCAATGCCGCAAGGGTCACCGGGCGTGATGGCGATGGGGCGGGACAGTTCAGGCAGGTTCATGGCGCAAAAGGACGGCATCAGGCCGGGTTGTCGATCTCAATGAAACGGTGCGCAATGCCCAGCGCCTGCGCCACATGCGCGCCCAAGGCGGGTGCACCATAGCGCTCGGTGGCATGGTGGCCGCAGGCCAGAAACGCCACACCGGTTTCGCGAGCCAAATGGGCTTGCGGCTCGGAAATTTCGCCGGTGATGAACGCATCCACGCCTTGGGCAATGGCCGACTCGAAGTAACTTTGAGCACCGCCCGTGCACCAGGCCACCCGTCGAACAGGCCTATCGGCATCGCCCACGCAGGTCACCGGGCGCGCCAGCAAGGCGGCTACATGCTCGGCCAGGGCCTGAGGCCGCTCCCAAGTCTGTGTGCCCACCCCGACAAAACCCAGGTCTTGTTCGCCAAACCGGCCATCGGCCTGCAATCCGAGCACCCGGGCCAGTTGAGCGTTGTTACCCAATTCGGGGTGGGCGTCCAGCGGCAGGTGGTAAGCAAACAAGTGAATGCCATGCGCCAAGAGCAAACGCAAACGCTCACGCATCCAGCCCGTGACGCGCCCATCTTGACCACGCCAGAACAAGCCGTGGTGCACCAAGATGGCGTCGGCTTGGGCGTCAATCGCCGCTTCGATCAGGGCACGGCTGGCGGTGACACCGCTGACCAGCAGCCGCACCTCACGGTCGCCTTCGACCTGCAGGCCGTTGGGACAGTAATCGCGGAATTTTTCGGGTTGGAGCAAGGCATCAAAAGCTTGGCCCAAGGTTTTGGCATTGGTCATGATGACTGATTTGACTTGGCTTGCATGCGCCATTGTGGCTCAGGTCGGTCTGTATCACGTCCTTGCGTCTGTGCTGGTTGATGCGCACAGTTTGAAGTGCGACTCAACCGAATCAAGGACAATCTGCAACCATGAAACGTTATTGGCTTTTATTCTCCCAATGGGTGACCGTTTTGTTGGCCATCTGGTTTGTGGTGGCCACGCTCCAGCCTGAATGGCTTCGCCGTGCTCCACGCTCGGTGGACGGCATGACTTTGCTGCAAGCCTCCCCGACTGTCAGCGGCAACCGGCCCGTCGGCAGTCTGAGCGGGCCAGCGCAAAAAGCCTCCCCAGCGGTGGTGAGCATCAATACCCGCCAAGGCAAAAGCAAAAACCCGCATGGCCAAGACCCTTGGTTCAAGTTTTTTTATGGCGAACAGGAAGAGCAGAACCCGGGTGGTCTGGGCAGTGGCGTGATCGTCAGTGCCGAGGGCCACATCCTGACCAACAACCATGTCATTGAAGACGCCGACAACATCGAGGTAGTGCTCAGCGATGGCCGCAAAACCTTGGCCAAAGTGATCGGCACTGACCCGGACACCGATCTGGCCTTGCTGAAAATCTCTTTGGACAAACTGCCCGTGATCGTTTTGGGTCAGCTGCAAGACCTGCAAGTGGGCGATGTGGTGCTGGCCATTGGCAATCCCTTTGGTGTGGGCCAGACCGTGACCTCGGGCATCGTCAGCGCCATGGGCCGCAGCCAACTGGGCATCAACACTTTTGAAAACTTCATCCAGACCGACGCCGCCATCAACCCGGGCAACTCCGGCGGGGCGCTGGTCGATGTGAATGGCCATCTGATGGGCATCAACACCGCCATCTATTCCCGCTCAGGTGGCAGCATGGGCATTGGCTTTGCCATCCCGATATCGACGGCCAAGCAGGTCATGCAGGATTTGCTGCAAAACGGCAAGGTCGTCCGGGGCTGGATCGGGGTTGAACCACAAGACATGTCGCCGGAACTGGCCGAAAGCTTTCAGCTTCCCAAGGTGAAATCCGATCAAAGCCGACAGGGTGTCGTCATCACCGGCGTTTTGCAAAACGGTCCAGCAGCCAAAGCGGGCGTTCGTCCCGGGGACGTGATCCTTCAAGTGGCCAAGCAACCAGTGGGCAGCGTATCGGACCTGCTTAATCAAGTGGCTAGCCTGAAGCCGGGCGAACCCGCCGAGGTGCTCATATGGCGTCAACAAGCCCAACTGTCCTTGCGCCTGACCCCTGCGGAAAGACCCTCTCCCAAAAAGAAAGCGCCTTAAAAGAGATGCAAGCTTTGGGGAGAGCATGAAAAAAGGGCCTGGCGGCCCTTTTTCATTTGACATCTAAACACACACATCAACTGCCGTCGGAAGCCGCATCCGGGGCTTGTGTGTGCTTGATGAAGATTTGCGCGGCCCAGATACCCAGCTCGTAGAGCAGGCACATCGGTATGGCCAGTGCCAGCTGCGACACCACATCGGGCGGCGTGACCACAGCGGCAATCACAAAAGCCAGCACAACGAAGTAGCCCCGGAAATCCTTGAGCTTTTGAATGGTGACCACGCCCATGCGGGCCAACACCACCACGGCCACGGGCACTTCAAAGGCCAGACCAAATGCCAGGAACATGGACAGCACAAAGCTCAGGTAAGCCTCGATGTCAGGCGCGGCGGTGATGCTTTTGGGGGCGAAGCTCTGAATGAAGCTGAACACCTGGCCGAACACAAAGAAATAACAAAAAGCTACCCCGATGAAAAACAGCAAAGTGCTGGACACCACCAACGGCATGACCAGCTTTTTCTCATGGCTGTAAAGGCCGGGCGCAATGAAGCCCCAAACTTGGTACAAGACCACCGGCAAAGCAACGAGGAAGGCACTCATCAGCAAAATCTTGAGCGGCACCATGAAAGGCGAAATCACCGACGTCGCGATCAAGGTGGCACCTTTGGGCAGATGCACCACCAGGGGAGCCGCCAAGATATCGTACAAATTGCCAGGACCCGGAAAGATGGCCAAAACGGCAGCTGCTACAGCCACAGCTATCACAGCCCACATCAACCTGTCTCGCAACTCGATCAAATGCGCCACAAAAGGTTGCTCTGAACCTTTGAGTTCGTCGTCGGGCTGGGAAGGGTTTTCAGACATGGGATAGGTCAGTCTAGCGGGCGCGCAGCAAGCGCGCCAACATCAAAAGGAATTAAGAGGCTTGGGCCGGTAACGGGCCACGCGGGCAGCACCCGACAAGGCTTTGGTGCGCACCCCAGAACGCGCTTTGTACCACTGGGGCATCGCACCCCGTTTGAGACGCCAGTTCTTTTCGGGACGTTTGTAGTAGGGAGGCGGAGGCTCGATGGCGGGCAAATCGCTGTTCAATCCCGCCGTGGTGTCGGCCCAGTCTTTTTCAAAATCAGAGGCCGTGGTTTGTACGGTTTGCTCGACATCGCGAGCCGCCGTCTCCATGGTCTCTTTCATCTTTTTGAGTTCTTCGAGGTCCATGGACCGGTTGACCTCGGCTTTGACGTCAGCCACATAGCGCTGCGCTTTGCCCAGCAAAGCGCCCAGCGTGCGGGCAACTTTGGGCAACTTTTCAGGGCCGATGACGATCAACGCCACCACCCCGATGAGGGCCATTTTCGAAAAACTTAAGTCCAGCACAGTGCAGCGTTCAGTCGTTCAAAAGCTCAAGACTTGGTCTTGGCTTCAACGTCGATGGTGGTTTTTTCGGTTTGAGATGTGGTCGAAGCTGTGACCTGGCCGGCAATGGGGGCCGCGCCATCTTCGGGCTTGACGCCACCTTCTTTCATACCGTCTTTGAAGCCTTTGACAGCACCGCCAAGGTCAGAGCCCATGTTTCTGAGCTTTTTGGTGCCGAACACCATGACCACGATCAGCAGCACGATCAGCCAGTGCCAAATGGAAAAAGTACCCATGAAAATCTCCTAAGCTAGTTGGTGAATTCTAAGGGCTGAAGCCCTGCCAAAAAAACTGTCTTGATTAGACAAGGATTTGATGACAATTCCAAATTTCAGCCGCGCAACCATGGCCGCGGACCTCCCATGATGTGCATGTGCAGGTGGTGCACTTCCTGTCCACCCTCCGTCCCGCTGTTGATCACCGTGCGGAAACCGCCCTCCGGGTACGGGTTGCAACCCTCCTGCGCGGCCAGTTTGGGGGCCAGAGTCATCATATGCCCCATCAAAGCAGCGTGCTCAGGAGCCAACTGCGCCATTGACGGGATGTGCAGCTTGGGAATGATCAGGAAATGGATGGGTGCCCAGGGGTTGATGTCGTGAAAGGCGAACACATGCTCATCCTCATGCACCTTTCGCGAAGGAATCTTGCCCGCGATGATTTTGCAAAAAATACATTTGTCGTCGATCATGGTCTGCTCAGCTTAAAAAGATCAATCCATCACGGGTCGCTGCCCGTTCAAGCGCACCATGCCCAGCACGATGCGGTACAAAAACCAAATGGAAATGGCCACCCAAGCTAGCCAGCCAGGGAAAAACATCAACAAAAACAAAGGTGCCGTGACCAAGTACAGCAAAGCTGCCCAGATCACGGTGCGGATGCGGTAGCTGAAATGCGTGGCTTCCCAGCCTGGGGCATCGCCCTTTTTGACCCAATCGATGATCAGCGCCACCACCAGCAAGGCCGGGCCCATCTGCGCCCCGGGAATCACGGCGCTCACCGCCACGATCAGGTGCAGGATGTAGCTGATCCAGCTGATGGTTTGGGTGCTGTCATCGATGGGTTGGTGGTTCATGGTTTGTTGGTCCAGTCGTCCAGTTTATTCGCCCAAGCGCTCACGCTCTTGCACTTTGCGCAGGGCTTTTTCTTCCAAGCCGCTCAGGCCTTCGCGGCGGGCCAGCTCGTTGACCACGTCGGCGGGTGACAGGCCATAGTGCGCCAGCGCGATCATGCTGTGGAACCACAGGTCGGCCACTTCATAAACCAGCTTGGAGGCATCGCCGCCGTGGTCCACGTCTTTGGCGGCCATCACGGTTTCGGTGGCTTCTTCGCCGATCTTCTTCAAAAAGGCGTCAGGCCCTTTGTGAAGCAGGCGGGCCACATAGCTGGTGTCGGGATCGCCGCCGTTGGCCGCTTTGCGGCTTTCGATGATGGCGGCCAAACGGGCCAGGGTGTCGGTAGAACTCATCGCGTTCACTTGTAAATGGTTTCAGGGTCCTTCAGGACCGGATCGGTCGCCAGCCACTCATCGGCTTGAAGGCTCTGAAAAAAGCAACTGTGGCGGCCCGTGTGGCAAGCAATGGCGGGCTCATGCCCCAGCTGCGTGATTTTGAGCAGCACCACGTCATTGTCGCAGTCAATGCGGATGTCGTGCACCGTCTGCACATGGCCAGACTCCTCGCCCTTGAACCACAGCTTGTTGCGCGAACGGCTGAAATACACCGCCCTTTTCAGCTCGGCCGTCTTTTGCAAAGCCTCGCGGTTCATCCAGGCGAACATCAACACGTCGCCGGAGCCTTGTTCTTGGGCAATGACCGGCACCAGGCCTTTATCATCCCATTTAATTTTGTCGAGCCAATTCATAGGGAGTGATCTTAATCCGTACGCACTGGCCAATCGGCCAACGCCTTCAAAATTCAGTAATGCAGCCTCAATTGGGCGATTTGCAGCTGATCACCCTCAACGCGGTAAACCATGCGGTGCTCTTCGTTTAGGCGGCGCGACCAAAAAACAGAGAGCGCATGCTTCAAGGGCTCAGGTTTGCCCTCACTGCGCGGAAACAGCCAGAACCGCCTTCGGGTTTGTGCGAGCTATTGCAAGGAGCGTGCGCGCTGCACCGCTTGGCTGCTTTCGTCCTTGCTCCCATCCTTGGAGCGTGCGCACGGAGACGCCCAACAAGTTGGCGAACTGGGATTGAGACAGGCCAGTGGCTTGTCTTGCTTCTGTGGCCGACGAGACCACCACCTTGCCTTTGCCAGCCTTCATGTCTTTGATGGATTGAAGGATCTCCGCAGCAATGTCTCGCTTCGCTTCAAACGCAGCAATCTCGGATGGATTCAGCTTCTTAGATTTCGAGGGCACGACGAATCTCCTTGAGTGTGTTGAGTGAAATGTTCTCTGACTCAGACTTTGCACAAAGAGTGAGGAGGTAAACCTCGCCTGCTTCGTTGCGTGCGAGGTAAATGATCCTGACGCCGCCTGACCTGCCTGCCCCCTCACGTGCCCACCGAACTTTGCGTACACCGCCTGAGCCGCGAATTACAGCGCCGGCTTCAGGGTTCTGTGCAATGAAAGATGCGAAATCGGCTCGTTCATCTTCGTCCCAATATCTGGGCCAAAGCTTCTGAAAGATGGGGCTTTCGACGACGGTCAGCATGCCATGAATGTACGCCTAAAGCGCATAGCCGTCAACGGACGTTTCCTGTCAGGTCGAACGAAAACCACGATGCGTAAATGCTCGAGCGAAGGCGGCATTACAAAACAACCATCGGTTGCAAAATGCAAGCCCATCGAGGAGAAGTACCATGGCTGTCGCAATGAAACTGTCTGACGAACTGGTCGAAGCCGCCAAACCCTATGCTGCAGCGGAACACCGCTCTGTGCCACAGCAAATCGAATACTGGGCACGCATCGGCAAAGCCGTGATCGACAACCCGGACATGCCTTTGCGGCTGATCCAAGACACCATGCTATCGCGTGAAGAAGTCAAAGCCGGTCTGGCTGCGCCTTATGAGTTTGGCTGATGCTGAAAGTCAGCGCATCGCCATCGCTTAACCGGGTGGCAAAAAACTGCACGCCCGCGACAAAAAAGTGTGGGTTGAAGCCGTCAAGGCCTCCTGCCAAACCCTCAAATGGGCGAAGAAAAAAGGGCGACTTCGCGAGTGTTTTTGTCTACAAGTTCAAATTGAACGGCCAGGAAACTCTGCTGGCCTATGAATTGCAACCGCACAAAACAGCCCCCATTTAAGCCATGCTGCTGGCGGTCGGGCCACATGAAAATTTCAATGTGGTTTTAAAGCGTTGATGAGCGACAGCAACACACACCAGTCCCATATTCGGGGGCCACTTTTTTAAATTTAAACAGTTGGATTTCTGGCTCATTTATAAATTTTTTCAACGTGTCAATTTCCTCAAAATCCGTGGATGTTCAGTTCACCGCTTGATAGATCATTCTTTTCATTAATATTTCATATGAGGCAATTAAATTTATCGTTGAACTCAGTAGTTTGGGCAAGCCCGCTATCAAATTCACACGACTCCCCTCATTCAAGGAACTTAATTTATGTCTTACATCACCGATGAACTCCGTGCGGTTTTGCGCAAGCAGACTAAAACAATAGAAATCCCAGGCCAAATGATGCATGAGGTGCTGGCAGATGCTGGGGCTCAGCGCAGAACCATTTTGCGTGGTGGCGTCGGTGCGGCATTTGCTGCAGCCTTTGGTGGCTCGGCATTACTGACAGCTTGCGGCGGCGGCAACAGCGCAGCGGCAGGCGAGAGTGCACTTTACGCTTTGAGCTTCAAAGGCATTCCTGCTGTGACGGGCAACACCGTTGTGGTTCCAGAAGGCTACACAACCTCGGTGTTGTTTTCTGCGGGCGACGCCGTGTTGGCGGGCGCTGCAGGCTTCACGGGAACTGCCATGGACTCTGTCGCCATGGAAAAGGTGTCTGGCGGCAACCACGATGGCATGGTGTTTTTCCCATTGCCAGGTATAGATCCCAATGTGGGCGGCTTGTTGGCCATTAACCATGAAGCGCCTGACTTGTTCATTTTGGAGCCCAATGGCTTGCCCTCTGGCGCGACCCAAACGAGCTACATCACCAATGCCGGCGCAGAAACCCGCAAACGCATTTTGTCCACAGTGGGCGTATCGGTGATTGAAGTGATGCAAAGCGGCGGTAAATGGACGGTCAAAAAGAACTCCACCTTCAACAAGCGTTACAGCGGCAACACCACATTTGCACTCAAAGGACCAGCCGCTGCAGCCGCAGGCAACACCGCAATCGGTACGCTCAACAACTGCGCCAGCGGCATGACACCATGGGGCACCTACCTGACCTGCGAAGAAACCACTGACAATTACCTTGACCCAACACAACCTGTCAACGGCTATGGTTGGGTTGTTGAAATTGACCCGCAAGGTGTTTTCCCACCCGTCAAACGAACGGCTCTGGGCCGCTTCGACCACGAAAACACTGCTTACATGCTCGACAGCGACAACACGTTGGCCGTTTACATGGGCGATGACTCCACACCTGGCTGTGTTTATAAATTCGTGGCTGCGAACAAATACAACCCCACGAACCGCGACGCCAACAAAGACCTGTTGGACTCCGGCAAGCTCTATGCCGCCGAGTTCAAGGCAGATGGTACGGGCACATGGAAAGAGCTGACGCAAGGCGTGAACGGCCTGGTGGCTGGCGCCCAAGATTTGGGTAATGTCACACAACTCGATGTGGGCGTGACACCTACAGCGACAACGGTCAACTTCAACACGCAGTCGGACGTGCTGATTGAAACCAAGGCCGCCGCACGCGTGGCCGGTGCCACCCTGATGGACCGCCCAGAGTGGGTGACGGTGGGTCCAGACCGCCGCATTTATTGCACCTTCACCAACAACGGCAGCCGCAAGAGGGTCGATGCAGCCAACCCACGTGTCAGCAACTCACATGGCCACATCATCCGCTGGACAGAAACCGCCAGCAGTGCCAAAGCCACCACCTTTGCTTGGGAACTCTTTTTGCAAGGTGGCGACCCTCGCCTGACAGCCAGCAACCTCAAGGGCAACATCAGCGGTGATACCTTCTCCAGCCCAGATGGCATCGACGTTGATCCAAAAGGACGCCTGTGGGTGCAAACCGATGCTTCAACCAGTTCTGGCACCACCAACTACTTTGGCAATAACGCCATGTATTCGGTGGATCCGGTCACGAAAAAGTCGACCCGCTTCCTGACCGGGCCTGATGGCTGCGAGATCACGGGTCTGACTTACACGCCTGACCTCAAGACCTTTTTCGTCAACATCCAGCACCCCACCACTTGGCCTGGTTACGTAGCTAACCAGGGCAAGTCTTCCACCATCGTGATCCAACGCACTGACGGCAAGACCATCGGTTCCTAAAAATAGCGCTGGTTTGCAAAGCAGCCTTCTTATGAAGGCTGCTTTTTAATTTCTTCGCTCTTCACGGTACTGCAGGACGATTCAGCCACCGCGCTGTTACGGAAGTTTGCCCAACGGCATCAGCTTGGGGCCAACACAATAGCTCAATGGCGAATCAAGACGGCACCGCCACCCACATTTCGACTGCCAATGTCGCTCCCCTTGGTCAAGGGGTTAGGTGTCAGCGCGTGCATTGAATATACGCATAGTCGCCAAGCTCGGTGGCGTATGTGGCTGCAATGCTCGGGAAGGCGCCGCTCTGGATGTCGGTGCTAAGCTGAGCTAGTCCGGTCTGAACTTCAGATTCAGAGGAGAGTCGCGCGAAAGAACTGATGTTTGCCCTGACGGCCGGATCCAAGTAAAGGCTCGGTCGATGCTTCCCAGAGTAGAGAAACAGATCCTGAAGCTCGTTGGTAACAAAAAACGGTTTGACAGTCACCGACTTGAAGCCCGCCACCTGTAAAGCTTTACATATCTTGGTTTCTGTAGGCATGTTCGCGATGGACCGCGCCATCATTTCCGGAAAGTAGTGGTGCAACCAGTAGTGCCGCATTTGTTCGGCAAGGCCCGTAAAGAGGACAAACTTTCCGCCCCGCAGGATTCTGTAGACCTCGGCGAAAGGCCTTGTTAGATCAGAGAAGTGGTGGATGGCAAGAGTGCAGATGGCCCCGTCAAAGTACCCGTCGGGAAAAGGAAGGTCGTCCGCGCTGGACTGAATCCAAGACACAGCGTTGTCCTTCTCTCTTGCTTGCGTGAGCATGACAGTCGATACATCAATGGCGCTCCACTTACCACCGAGACCGCTTAGGGCGACCGTGTAATTGCCGGTCCCACACGCAAGGTCTAGGTAGGCGCGTGACGGCTGAAGATCTAGAGTCTGCGAGAGGGTCTTGACGATTTCAGGGTCAGCGTGACGCGACCTAGTGTACGTCCCGCCAATGGTGTCATAGAGTGGTTGCATCTGAAGCCTAACGTTTGAGCTAACCGGACCGTTTCGGTATGTGGCTAAAGGCTCAGAATGAAATGGGGGGTCTTTAGCCGCATGCCGCAACGGTTCCGGTTGAGCGAATGGTTAGGCGTCACACTCTCGCCCACCTCTTTAACTGTATAGTTCTTTTTTCCGTATGCTCAATGCGGCAATAGGCATACTTGATGCCTCGTATGGTGCCCGTTTCCCAGAATTTGTATAGGGCAGTGCAGTCACTATCTCTGAAGATGATCCAGGCGCGCTGGGCATCAGCCAGCTCCTTCTTTATTCCGGGATAGTCCGTTTTGTCGGTTGAATTTGATGTGCTCAGTTGCTTGAGTAGGCTCTGGTATGCCTCATTCAACTCCCGATCTCTCGCCTTGAAGACCCTGTCAAGACACCTATTGATCTCAACGGTATTTTCTTCATTAGCGCAAGGATCAGCATTCTGTGCTCCCGCGAATGACCAACTGAGAGCCGCGCAAGTAAGGACCAATAAATTAAGCACAAGTTGGAGATTGACTTGGGCCCAAGAAGATGGGCGGTTTGCGTGACGCCTCATGTCGAAGCTAATCGGCCCGGAACAGCAGGACAGTATTTGGGCCAGCATGCTGTGCAGGGTCCGGTTGAGCGACCTGTTAGGACTCGGCGTTACCATGCGACCGGTCCGCTTTCATCGAAGAATCCTCCTGTAGGACCGGACGCCGGTAGCGTGGCCAGTCGTACGATGATTGATGCAGCTTGCTCCACTGTGCGTGTTCCACGGTGCCCGTTTAGATCGGTCGCAGTGAAGCCCGGGTCGGCAGAGTTAACCTTAATATTGGTCTTCTTTAGCTCATGCGCGAACTGGACCGTCACCGCATTTAGTGCGGTTTTAGAGGAATTGTAGGCAAGCAACTTTACAGCAGCAAACTCATATTCAGGATCTGAGTTCAGAGTTAGCGATCCCAATCCAGATGAAACATTCACAATTCTCGCGTCCTGTGACCGAAGAAGCAAAGGCAACAAGCTCTGAATCATGATAACAGCACCAAATGTATTGGTTTCGAAAGTCCTGCGGAGAACGTCTAACCCAAGCTCACTCGGTGAAGATCGAGCGTCAATCGCGATACCCGCATTGTTGATGAGAACATCTAGCTTTCCAAACTGAGCGTCAATCCGCTTTGCGGCCGAATCGGCACTGGCTCGATCCGTTACATCAAGGAGTGCATGCTCTGCGTAATAGCCATCTAATCTGAGTCTTTCCACTGCCTGGCGTCCATAGGTCTCATTTCGCGCGCCAATGATTATGAAATGGCCCAACGCCGCAAGCTGGCGCGCAACCTCGTATCCGATGCCTTTATTGGCTCCGGTGATTAATGATACGAGTTGAGTGGTCATGGCGTGTAATTCCGAGGTTTAACGTATGAACTAAACGGCATTTTGCGGCATACGGAAGTTGGGCGAGAATGAAATGAAGCCCAACAGCCGTATGCCGCAAAATTTAGGACACCCTCACTTCATAAGCGCACAGGAATCCCGCGCTCGCGCATCCGCTCTTTGGCCTGCTGCACCGTGTATTCACCGTAATGGAAGATGCTCGCCGCCAGCACCGCATCCGCGCCGCCGATGCTCACCCCATCGGCCAGGTGGTCCAAGTTGCCCACGCCACCTGATGCGATCACAGGCACGCTCACGGCGTCGCTCACAGCGCGGGTCAGTTGCAGGTCAAAGCCGCTTTTGGTGCCGTCACGGTCCATGCTGGTGAGCAGGATTTCACCCGCACCGTATTCGGCCATTTGGGTGGCCCAGGCCACCGCGTCCAAGCCCACGTTTTTGCGGCCACCGTGGCTGTACACGTCCCAGCCCGGGCCCATGGGCAGACCGTGGTTGCCGATGCGCTGTTCGTCTTCAGCGCTGCGGCGCTTGGCGTCGATGGCGACCACGATGCACTGCGCACCGTATTTGGCAGACGCTTCGCGGATGACTTGCGGGTTGGCAATGGCAGCCGAGTTGAAGCTCGTTTTGTCGGCCCCGGCGTTGAGCAGTAGGCGCACGTCTTCCACCGTGCGTACGCCACCGCCCACAGTGAGCGGGATGAACACCTGGCTGGCAACGGCTTCGATGATGTGCAGGATCACGTCGCGCCCGTCGCTGGTGGCGGTGATGTCCAAAAACGTGAGTTCGTCAGCGCCTTGCTCGTTGTAGCGGGCCGCGATTTCGACCGGGTCTCCGGCGTCGCGCAGTGCAACAAAGTTGACGCCCTTGACCACGCGACCGCCGGTCACGTCGAGGCAAGGGATGATGCGTTTGGCGAGCATGGAGACTTCTCTGGTTGAATGGGTTCAGGGTTTTAGGGTTTCAGCACTTGCAAGCGCTGCCAGCCCGCCCAGCGCCCGCCCGCAGGCAAGGTGATGGGCGCATAGACCTGCGCGGCCTCGACGCACAGCATGTGCCGCCAGCCATCTTCGGGCATGTCGGCCAAGCGTTTGCACAGGTCTTGGGCGGGGTTCCAGACCACGGTGTTGGCCCAGTTAGGGCTTTGGCTGATCTGCAGGGTCTGGTTAAGCGTCATGGGCTGTGGCCCGGCTTCGTAAACGCGGTCAAATTCGGCGGCAAAGCGGATCGTGTCGGCAGCTTGCGCATGGGTGTCGGTGAGTGAATCCCACTCAGGTTGACCACCCAGGCCCTGCAGCGTGGCCTGCGTCACGTCGGGCACGGCCAGGTAGGTGTGCAGTGCGCCAGAGAACGCCAGCGCTTGGGTGTCTGTGTTGTGCACGTCCAGCGTCAGTTGCAATGCACCCGGGCTCAGGTCGATGTGCAGCGCCAAAGCAAAGGCTTGAGGCCACCAGGCGCGGGTCTGAAAGTTGTCATTCAGGCGCAGCGTGAGGCGGGCATGCTCGGCACCCAGTTCGGGCGCATCAGCCTGCCAGGCCACGTTGCGGGCAAAGCCGTGTTTGGGCAAACGGTCGGCCATGGGGCCGCGTTGGTTGAACTGCGGAAAGCACACGGGCACACCACCACGAATGGCGGCTTGGCCGTCCAAAATGCTTTGGGGGCTGAGGTACAGGCGCTCTTGCCCGCCCGACACCCAAGACAGCACATGCGCGCCGTGCAGCGCCACCCGCAAGCGGTCGCCTTGCGGCAGCGTCAATTCGCAAGCGGGCAGGCCCGCGAACGCGGTGTCGCGACAAGTGGCCTGAGCGCTCATGTGCAATAGGGAGGGAAAGGATCAGCCGTTGAGTTCGTCGGCGCGTTGCTGCGCCAGCGCGAAGTCCAGGTCGCCCGAATACACGGCGCGGCCGCAGATCACGCCTTCCACGCCTTCGTCTTCCACGGCGCACAGCTGCTCAATATCAGCCATGTTGGACAGGCCGCCCGACGCAATCACGGGAATGGTCAGCGCTTGGGCCAGCTTGACGGTGGCGTCGATGTTGATGCCGCTGAGCATGCCGTCGCGGCCGATGTCGGTGTAGATGATGGACTCGACGCCCCAGTCTTCGAACTTTTTGGCCAGATCGACCACTTCGTGGCCGGTGAGCTTGCTCCAGCCGTCGGTGGCCACTTTGCCGTCTTTGGCGTCCAGGCCGACGATGATGTGGCCACCAAAGGCGGTGCAGGCGTCTTTCAAGAAGCCGGGGTTCTTGACGGCGGCGGTGCCGATGATGACGTAGCGCAGGCCGCTGTCGATGTATTTTTCAATCGTGTCCAGATCGCGGATGCCGCCACCGAGCTGCACCGGGATGTCGTCGCCCACGGCCTTGAGGATGGACTTGATGGCGCTGAAGTTTTGCGGCTTGCCCGCAAAAGCACCGTTCAGATCCACCAGGTGCAAGCGGCGTGCGCCTTTTTCGAGCCAGGTGCGGGCCATGGCGGCGGGGTCTTCCCCAAAGGTCGTGGCTTGGTCCATATCGCCCTGTTTGAGGCGAACGCAATGGCCGTCTTTGAGGTCAATGGCGGGGATCAGAATCATGGCGAATTAAAAAAAGACTGAGGGGCTGAAAAACGGCAGTGAAAACTTCTCAAGGCTGCCACTGGAGGAAATTGCGGAACAAGGCCAAACCTTGGGCCGCGCTTTTTTCGGGGTGAAATTGGGTGGCAAATATGTTGTCGCGGGCAATGGCGCAAGCAAAGCGGCCGCCGTAATCGGTCTGGGCCGCGCTGTGCGCCGGGTTGGCCACTTGGGTGTAGAAGCTGTGCACAAAATAATACCAGCTGCCGTCCTCGACGCCTTGCCACAGGGCATGCGCTGGTTGGTCTTGCCAGACCTGGTTCCAGCCCATTTGCGGCACTTTGTAACGGGTGCCGTCGGGCTGAATGCGTCCGGCCAAATCAAACTTGACCACGCGTCCGGGGATCAGGCCCAAGCCGGGCGTGTCGCCTTCGTCGCTGTGGTCCAGCAGCATCTGCATGCCCACACACACGCCAAACAGGGGTTTGCTGGCGGCGGCTTCGAGCACGGCGTCCATCAGGCTCGACTCGCGCAACTCGCGCATGCAGTCGGGCATGGCGCCCTGCCCTGGCAAGACCACACGGTGCGCATTGCGCACGACTTGCGGGTCGGATGTGACGGTGACTTCGGCATGGTCCACGCTGGAGGCGGCATGCATGACCGCTTGCGCCACGCTGCGCAGGTTGCCCATGCCGTAGTCCACAACGGCGACGCGGTTGACACTCATGTTCAGAGACTGCCTTTGGTGGAAGGGATCACGCCCGCCGAGCGGGGGTCGAGTTCCAGCGCGGCACGCACGGCGCGTGCGAATGCCTTGAAAATCGTCTCGCACTGGTGGTGCGCGTTCACGCCCTTGAGGTTGTCGATGTGCAGCGTGCACAGCGCGTGGTTCACGAAACCCTGGAAAAATTCGTAAATCAATTGGGTGTCGAGTGAGCCCAGCGAGCCGGAGGTGAAATTCACATCCATGTGCAAACCGGGGCGGCCCGAAAAGTCCACCACCACGCGGCTCAAAGCTTCGTCCAGCGGCACATAGGCGTGGCCATAACGGCGGATGCCTTTTTTGTCGCCAATGGCCTGTGCAAAAGCCTGGCCCAGGGTGATGCCGATGTCTTCCACCGTGTGGTGGCCGTCAATGTGCAAGTCGCCTTCGCACGCGATGTCCAGATCAATCAAACCGTGGCGGGCGATCTGGTCGAGCATGTGGTCCAGAAAACCGATGCCGCTGGCCAACTTGGCCTGGCCTGTGCCGTCGAGGTTGATGGCGACACGGATGTTCGTCTCGGCGGTCTTGCGGGTGACGGCAGCGGTGCGGTTCATAAGGAGGCTTTCAGAGCAGCAAGGAGTTGGTCGTTTTCTGCGGCGGTGCCCACCGTCAGGCGCAAGCAGTTGGCCAGCAATGGGTGCATTTTAGAAATGTTCTTGATCAGCACACCGTGGGACTTCAGGCCGTCAAAGGTTTTGGCCGCATCGGGCACGCGGGCCAGGATCATGTTGGCCTCGCTGGGGAAAGGCTGCACGCCGGGCAATGCCGTCAGTGCTTGCAGCAAGCGTGTGCGCTCTTGACGCAGGTCTTGAGCCTGTGCGGCAAACACCTCGGCATGCTCCAGGGCAAACAGGGCGCACTCGGCATTGAGCACGCTGATGTTGTAAGGCGGGCGTACCTTGTCCACCTCGGCCACCAAAGCCTTGGGGCCGATCATGTAGCCCAGACGCACACCCGCCAAGCCAAACTTGGACAGCGTGCGCATCAAGAGCACATGCGAGTGGCGGGTGATGCGGTCTGCGTAGCTGCGGCTGGCAAAGGGCTGGTAAGCCTCGTCCATGACGACCAAGCCGCCTTGTGCGCCTTGGGCGAGGACGATCTTTTCGATCGTGTCGTCGTTCCAGAGGTTGCCCGTGGGGTTGTTGGGGTAAGCCAGGTAGACGATGGACGGCTTGTACTGGGCAATGGCGGCCAGCATGGCGGCTTCGTCGAGTTCAAAGTCGGCGGTGAGCGGCACGCCGTGGAAGGCCAGACCTTGCAGTTGGGCGCTCATGGCGTACATCACAAAGCCCGGCAAGGGCGAGAGGATACTGGCACCGGGCACATCGCAAGCCATGGCCAGCAAAGAGATCAACTCGTCCGAGCCGTTGCCCAGCATGATGTCGAAGCCTTCGGGCATGCCTGCGTAACTTGCCAGCGCATGGCGCAGTTCGTTCACACGCTCACCGGGGTAGCGGTTGAGCGTCAAGGCACCCAAACGCTCGCCCAAAGCCTTTTGCAAATCAGCTGGCAGGCGGTGCGGGTTTTCCATCGCGTCGAGCTTGACCATGCCGACCGAGTCCTGGATGGCGTAGGCGTGCATGGACTTCACGTCTTGGCGGATGCGTTGCATCAATTGGGGACTCACGGTCATGTCGGCTCTCGCATGGGGGGAACAGGGTTCAAACGGAATTCGGCGGCGCGGGCGTGGGCTTGCAGGCCTTCGCCATAGGCCAGCTCGGCGGCGATTCGCCCCAGCGGCTGGGCACCGGCTTCGCTCACTTCGATCAGGCTGCTGCGTTTTTGGAAGTCGTAGACGCCCAAAGGCGAGGAAAAACGCGCCGTGCCGCTGGTGGGCAGCACATGGTTGGGGCCTGCGCAATAGTCGCCCAGCGACTCGCTGGTGAACGCGCCCAAGAAGATGGCCCCTGCGTGGCGCAGCAAAGGCTCCCATCGGTGCGGTTCGCTGCTCGACACCTCCAGGTGCTCGGGCGCGATGCGGTTGCTGATGGCGCAGGCTTCTTCCATGCTGCGCGTGAGGATCAGCGCACCACGGTCGTTCAGGCTCTTGGCGATGATCTCGCGGCGGGGCATAGAGGGCAGCAAGTGGTCAATGGCGGCTTGCACTTCGGCGATGTAGGCCGCATCGGGGCACAACAAAATGCTTTGTGCCAACTCGTCGTGCTCGGCCTGGCTGAACAAATCCATCGCCACCCATTCGGCGGGCGTGCTGCCGTCGGCCAAGACCAAAATTTCAGAGGGGCCCGCAATCATGTCGATGCCCACGGTGCCGAACACACGCTTTTTGGCGCTGGCCACATAGGCGTTGCCCGGGCCGGTGATCTTGTCGACCTTGGGGATGGTGGCCGTGCCGTAGGCCAAAGCCCCCACCGCTTGTGCACCGCCCACGGTGAAGGCACGCGTGACGCCCGCCACGTAGGCCGCTGCCAACACGAGTTCATTGCGTTCGCCCCGGCTGGAAGCGGCCGCCTCTCCAGATCCTCCCGTGGCCACGCTGCCGCGCACGGGCGTGGGCACGACCATGATGATGTCTTGCACCCCGGCCACATGGGCGGGGATGGCATTCATCAACACCGAAGAGGGGTAAGCGGCTTTGCCACCGGGCACATAAATGCCCACGCGGTCGAGCGGTGTCACTTTTTGGCCGAGCAGCGTGCCGTCTTCGTCGCGGTAGCTCCAGCTCTCACCCGAGGCTTTTTTCTGGGCTTCGTGGTACTTGCGCACGCGGGCAGCGGCGGCTTGCAGGGCTTCGCGTTGTGCGTCGGGCAGGCTGTCAAGAGCCGCTTTCAGTTCGGCCTGGGTGATCTCCAAAGCTTTCACGTCGGGGGCTTGCAGGCCGTCAAAACGCTGGGTGTACTCCAGCACGGCCGCGTCGCCACGCTTTTGCACGTCGGCCAGGATGTCGGCCACGCGCTGCTCGATGGCGGCATCGGTGTCGGCAGACCAATGCAGGCGGGCCGCAAAGGCCGCTTCAAAACCGGCATCCGCCGTGTTCAGTTGCAAGGGTTTGGCTTGCAGGCCCAACGAGTCCATGTTGTTCAGTCTTTCTTCACTGCGCCCGCAAAGGCGTCGATGATGGCGCGGATCGGTGCTTGCTTGAGTTTGAGTGCAGCTTGGTTGACCACCAAGCGCGAGCTGATGTCCATGATGCGCTCGACTTCAATCAAGTGGTTGGCCTTGAGCGTGTTGCCCGTCGATACCAAGTCAACGATGGCATCGGCCAGGCCTGTGAGGGGGGCCAGCTCCATGCTGCCGTAGAGCTTGATCATGTCCACATGCACGCCCTTGGTGGCAAAAAAATCGCGGGCTATTGATGTGTATTTGGTGGCCACCTTCAAGCGTGCCCCGGTGCGAACCAGCGCGGCGTAGTCGTCATCGGCGCGCACGGCCACGCTCATGCGGCATTTGGCAATATTCAGGTCCAGCGGCTGGTACAGGCCCTGGCCGCCGTGCTCGATCAAGGTATCCAAACCCGTCACGCCCAGATCGGCACCACCGTATTCCACATAGGTGGGCACATCGCTGGCACGCACCAACACCACGCGCACGTTCGGCTGATTCGTGGGCAAGATCAGTTTGCGAGATTTTTCGGGGTCTTCCAGCACCTCGATGCCTGCGGCTTTGAGCAGCGGCAGGGTTTCGTCAAAGATGCGTCCTTTGGACAGGGCCAGCGTGATCATTTCACTCTTTCGATGTCGGCACCAAGTGCGCGCAATTTGGCTTCCATGCGGTCGTAACCTCGGTCCAGGTGGTAAATGCGCTCGACGGTGGTTTCACCTTCGGCCACCAAGCCAGCAATAACTAGGCTGGCCGAGGCGCGCAAGTCAGTGGCCATCACAGTCGCGCCCGACAATTTTGGCACGCCTTCGATCACGGAGACCTTGCCCTCGATCTGGATGTGCGCGCCCAAGCGCACCAGCTCGTTGACGTGCATGAAGCGGTTTTCAAAAATCGTTTCGGTCACTTTGCTTGTCCCTTGCGAGATGCAGTTCAGCGCCATGAACTGCGCCTGCATGTCGGTCGGAAAACCCGGGTATTCGGTGGTGCGAAAGCTCTGGGCTTTCAAGCGGCCTTCGGATTTGACGCGGATGAAGCCCTCACCCACTTCGATGGTGGCACCGGCTTCACGGAGTTTTTCGATGACCACTTCCAGGTGGTCGGATCGGCCGTGGCGCAGCACCACGTCACCACCCGTGGCAGCGACCGCGCAAAGGAATGTGCCCGCCTCGATGCGGTCAGCCACCACTTGGTGCTGAGCGCCGTGCAAGCGGTCGACACCTTGAATGCGGATGCGGCGTGTGCCTTGGCCTTCGATCTTCGCGCCCATTTGGATCAGCATCTCAGCCAGGTTTGGAATTTCAGGCTCTTGCGCGGCGTTTTCCAGCACAGTCTCGCCTTCAGCCAAGGCGGCTGCCATCATGAAGTTTTCGGTGCCCGTCACCGTCACCATGTCGGTGGTGATGTGCGCACCTTTGAGGCGTGTGCGGCCAGCAGGCAAGCTGGCCAACATGTAGCCGTGGTCCACCGTGATCACCGCGCCCATGGCTTGCAGGCCTTTGATGTGTTGGTCCACTGGGCGCGAACCGATGGCGCAACCGCCAGGCAAGGACACCTTGGCATGGCCAAAGCGGGCCAACAAGGGGCCCAGTGCCAGCACCGAGGCGCGCATGGTTTTCACCAATTCGTAAGGGGCTTCGGGGTTGTTCAGGGCGCCGGCATTGAGGGTGACGCGGCCGTCTTCGTGGTGCTCGGCCGTCACGCCCATGTTGCGTATCAGCTTGAGCATGGTCGACACGTCTTGAAGCCGCGGCACATTGCTCAGGGTGACGGGTTCGGCGCTCAGCAGCGCTGCGCAAAGTTCGGGCAGGGCTGCGTTTTTGGCACCTGCCACATCGAGCGTGCCTTGCAGGCGCTTGCCGCCGCGAATGATCAGTTTGTCCATGGGTCAGGTCGGTGCGTTGCGGCCCGAAGGCCTTCGTTTCATTTCGCTTGCGCAGCCCATTCGGCGGGCGTGAATGTTTTCATCGACAAGGCGTGCACCTCGTCGGTGTGCATTTTCTGGCCCAGCGTGGCGTACACCCGCTGGTGCCGCGCAATCGGGCGCATGCCGGCAAAGGCTTCGGACACCACCACGGCGCTCCAGTGGCGGCCATCGCCATCCACTGTCAGGTGGGTGCAGTCAAGACCTGCGGCAATGATGGCTTGAAGTTGGTCAGCGTTCATGGGGGGTCAGCTCCGGATTTTGTAGCCGATGCGCAAAAGGTGAAGGGTCAGGCCGCTGATGGCGGCCAGGGCAGTGCCCACCACCGCCAGACTGAGCCAGGGGGAGACGTCACTTTGGCCAAAAAAGCCGTAACGGAAACCGTCGATCATGTAGAAAAACGGGTTCAGGTGGCTGAGTTTTTGCCAAAATGGCGGCAGCGAATGGATGGAATAAAACACGCCCGACAAGAACGTCATCGGCATGATAATGAAGTTCTGGAAAGCGGCCATTTGGTCAAACTTTTCAGCCCACAGCCCAGCGATCACGCCCAAAGCGCCCATCATGGCCGCACCCATGCAGGCGAAGGCCAAAATCCACAGCGGGTTCACGAAGGTGATGTTGACCATCCAGCCGGTGATGACAAACACGCCCAGACCCACGGCCAAGCCGCGCACGATGGACGAGCCCACATAGGCCACAAACCAGCTTCGGTGAGACAAGGGCGTGAGCAACAAAAAGACCAAGCTGCCCATGATCTTGCTTTGCACCAAACTGGACGAGCTGTTGGCAAATGCGTTTTGCAACACACCCATCATGATCAGGCCCGGCAGCAAAAACGAGGTGTAGGCCACGTTGTCATAAACCTTGACATGGTCCTCGAGCACATGGCCAAAGATCAGCATGTAAAGCACCGACGTCAACACCGGCGCGCCCACAGTCTGGAAAGCAACTTTCCAAAAACGAAGCACTTCTTTGTAGAGCAGGGTTTGCCAGCCGGTCATGCCAGGGCTCCCGAGGCGGTTTGTTTGCGGTTCATCACTTCCAGGAAAACGTCTTCCAGATCGGCTTGGCGGATCTCCACGTCTTCGACCACCAGCCCCGCTGTGCGCAGGGTGGCCAGATAATTTTCGATCTCGACCGCGTTATGAACCGGCAACTGCACGATGCGACCCGTCACCCGGGCGATAGACGCCACGGCTGGGGGCAAGTCGCCATCCAGCTTGAAGCGCAGCACCTGGCTGGTGGCTGAACGGAGCAAGTCGGAGGTGCGCTCCAGCGCCAGCAACTGGCCACGCTTGAGCATGGCGATGCGTCCGCACAAGGCTTCGGCCTCTTCGAGGTAATGGGTGGTGAGCAAGACGGTGTGGCCTTGCTTGTTGAGTTTGGCGATGAAAGCCCACAAGGTCTGGCGCAGTTCCACATCGACCCCGGCGGTGGGCTCGTCAAGCACGATCACGCGGGGCTTGTGCACCAAGGCTTGTGCCACCAGCACCCGGCGTTTCATGCCGCCTGAGAGTTGACGCATGTTGGCGCCCGCCTTGTCGGCCAGGCCCAGGCTGTCCAGCAGCTCATCGATCCAGCCTTCGTTTTTCTTGACGCCAAAATACCCCGACTGGATGCGCAAAGCTTCGCGCACGGTGAAAAACGGGTCAAACACCAGCTCTTGCGGCACCACGCCCAGCAGGCGGCGCGCAGCGGCGTAGTCGCTTTGCACGTCGTGGCCATGCACCAAAACACGGCCGTTGCTGGGGCGACTCAAGCCTGCCAAAGTGCTGATCAGAGTGGTTTTGCCAGCACCGTTGGGGCCGAGCAGGCCAAAAAACTCGCCCTCCTCCACATCAAAGCTGACCTGGTCAAGGGCTTTGAATGCGGCTGCGCCCGCCTGTTTGGCCGGATAAATCTTGGAAACGGATTGGAATGAGAGCGCTGGCATGTAAGAGGTCTATTTTAAGTGCTGGCCCGCGGGCCCTGTAGGGCTGCCCTTGCAGTGGCCCCAAAAGACATAAAAACCACGCATTCAAGCGGGCTGGAGCAGATCCATCACCCCGTACAAACTGGCCAGTTCGCGCAAGCGCGGCGTCATGCCCTCGACCTGCAGCGCACTGCCTTTTTGGGTCAATACCCGGCGCAAGCCCAGCAAAACGGCCAACGCAGAGGAGTCAAACTCTGCCAATCCGGAGGCGTCCAGCGCCACTGAAGGCGGCAAGGCAGCCGGCAATTGCGTCACCCATTGCGCAAGACATGCTTCGGCTTGGTCATGCAGCAAGCTGGCGGGCAACTTCAGGGGGTTCATTTTGGACCGGATCAAGAAGCTTTGGCGTTGGACTTGTTGCGTGAGGCCAAGCTGGCAATCAACGCATCAATGCCACCGGTATTGATCTCTTTGGTGAACTGGTTGCGGTAGTTCTCGATCAGCCACACGCCCAGCACGTTCAGGTCAAAAATCATCCAGCCCGAGCCTTGGCCCGGGGTTTTCTCAAGGCGATAGTCCAGTTGGATCGGGTCAGATTGGCCGCGCACTTCGGTGTTGACTACCAGGTTTTTGTCTTCTTGGCCCGCACGCAGGGGCTTGACCACCACCACCTGGTCGGTGATCTGGCTCAGGGCGCCCGAATAGGTGCGCACCAGCAAAATCTTGAACTCGTCTTGCAAACGTTTTTGCTGCTCGGGAGTGGCTTTGCGCCAAGCCGGGCCAGTAGCCAGCGCGGTCATGCGGCGAAAGTTCACATGCGGCATCAGCTGTGTGTCGACCAGCTGCATGATCTTGTTGATGTCGCCGCTGCGCAGGGCCCTGTCGGCCTTGATGGCGTTCAGTGTTTCGTTGGTGATGCGTTGGATCAACGCTTCTGGCGCTTCGTCGGCAGCCAAGGCCAGGCCTGAAGCCCCCAGAAGGGTTACGGTACATGCGGCCACGAGCACATGGCGGCGGTTCAGGAAAAGAGCGGTATCGGATTTAGTCATGAAATAACTATAGGGCCTGCGGCCACAATGCGTGTGAACAACTGTAACGGGCTTATTTAGGGACGGACTCACCATCCCCGTAGTCAAAACTAGAGGGCGGGTTGCCGTCGTGAATGTCGTTGAGTCGTTTTTGCAAAAAGCCGTCACGCACAAACGTATAAGGGTCCAGCGAAGCGTCCTTGACCACATCCACCGTTTTCAACAGTCCGGCGCGGATGTCCAAGATGCGTGTCGCGGTCAAGGCATTGCGGGTGGCCTCATCTGAAAATTGACTCAAGGCATTGCCCTGCGTGTCCAAGGGCAAGGCCAGCGTGTCACGCAGCGTGGACGGCCCGAGCAAAGGCAGCACCACATAGGGGCCAGGCTTGACACCCCAGTAACCCAAGGTCTGCCCGAAATCTTCCTTGCGCCTTTCCAAGCGCATTTCGGTGGCCACATCCAGTAAGCCGCCAAAGCCCAAAAAAGTGTTCACGTTGATGCGCATGAAAGTTTCAACCGTGGCCTGCCCCTTGAGCTGCAGGGCACTATTGGCCATGGACCAGACATCCCCCAAGTTGCCCAAAAAGTTGCCCACTCCCGTGCGCACAAAACTGGGCAGCACTTTCACATACAGCTGCGCTGCGGGTTTGATGGCCACGTTGTCCACCACCTCGTTGAATTGGTAGACGCTGCGGTTCATCGACTCCCAAGGGTCACGCGCATCGGCGGTTTTTACAGTGGCGCAGCCTTGCAAGGCCAGCACAGCGGCCAGCAGCGCCAGCGAGGCACTGCGTTTCATCCAGGAGATCATGGTTTTTGACTTTCGGGGGCGGATTTTTCGGCCTGGCTGAACAAGAACTGGCTGATCAGGTTTTCCAGGATGACGGCCGACTGGGTGGAGCCGATGCGGTCTCCGGCGGCCAGGTTTTTCTCGTCAGCGCCAGGCGCGACATCGAGGTACTGCTCACCCAGCAAACCGCTGGTCAGGATTTTAAGGGAGCTGTCTTGCGGAAAGGCGTGCTGGGTCTGCATGCCCAAGGTGACCTTGGCTTGGAAGGACTCGCCGTCGAATTCGATCTTTTTGACCCGCCCGACCACCACCCCGGCGCTTTTGACCGCGGCACCGGGTTTGAGCCCGCCAATGTTGTCGAACTTGGCCGTGACCTCGTAGTCCTTGTTGAAACTCCAGGTCAGCAAGTTGGCCGCCTTGAGCGCCAGAAACAGCACGGCGACAGCGCCGAGCAACACAAACAAACCGACCCACACATCATTTTTTGAACGTTGCATGCCGTCCTCCTCAAATGCTGAACATCATCGCGGTCAGGATGAAATCCAGACCCAACACCGACAAAGAAGAAACCACCACGCTGCGCGTGGTGGCGCTGGCCACACCCTCAGGGGTGGGCTTGGCCACATAACCCTGGAGCAAGGCAATGAACGTTACGGCCACACCGAACACCACGCTCTTGATGATGCCGTTGCCCACGTCCTTGAACACATCCACGCCGCCTTGCATCTGGCTCCAGAACGAACCGGCATCTACGCCGATGAGCAACACGCCCACCACATAGCCACCCAAAATGCCCACCGCACTGAACACGGCCGCGAGCAAGGGCAAAGCGATGATGCCGCCCCAAAAACGTGGTGCCAAAATGCGTTGCACCGGGTCCACGGCCATCATCTCCAGCGCAGTGAGCTGCTCACCCGCACGCATGAGACCGATCTCGGCCGTGAGGGATGCCCCGGCGCGCCCTGCAAACAACAAAGCTGCAACGACCGGGCCCAACTCACGCACCAGGCTGAGCGCCACCAGCAGGCCCAGCGCCTCGGCCGAGCCGTAACGCTGCAGCGTGTAGTACCCCTGCAAACCCAGCACAAAGCCCACAAACAAGCCCGACACGGTGATGATGGCCAGCGAGTAATTGCCCAAGAAATGCACTTGGTCGCGCACCAGGCCAAAGCGCTTGAGCGCCGCGCCCGACATGCCCAGCAGCTTGAAAAACAAACGCGCCGCAAAGCCCCAGTCGGCCAGCATCTGACGGGCGGACGCACCCAAAGCCCCCAGCATGGCGGTAATCATGCCGACCTCCCGTCGTAGTCTTGCGCGGCCGTGGGGGCCGGGTAATGGAAGGGCACGGGCCCGTCGCTCAAGGCATGCACAAACTGGTAAATCAACGGGTCGGTGCTAGCCCGCAGCTCGGCAGGCGTGCCCTGCGCGGCCACACCGCCGTGAGCCAGAATGACCACATGGTCGGCGATCTCAAAAGTCTCCGTCACGTCGTGCGACACCACGATGCTGGTGATGCCCAGGCTGTCGTTCAGGCGGCGAATCAATCGGGCCGCCGTGCCCAGCGAAATCGGGTCGAGGCCGGCAAAGGGCTCGTCGTACATGATCAGGTCCGGGTCCAGCGCAATGGCACGGGCCAGGGCCACGCGGCGGCTCATGCCGCCAGATATCTCGGAAGGCTTCAGGTCTCGCGCGCCGCGCAAACCCACCGCATCCAGCTTCATGAGCACGATGTCGCGGATCAGGTCTTCCGACAAACGGGTGTGTTCGCGCAAGGGAAAAGCAACGTTGTCGAACACGCTCATGTCGGTGAACAAAGCCCCAAATTGAAACAGCATGCCCATGCGACGACGGGCCGCATACAGCTCGGCTTGACGCATAGGGGTGACGTCTTGGCCATCAAACAAGAGCTGCCCTTGGCTCGAACGGATCTGGCCGCCAATAAGCCGCAGCACCGTGGTCTTGCCACCGCCAGACACACCCATCAGGGCCGTGACTTGGCCACGCGGCACATTGAAGCTGAGATTCTTCAAAATGACACGGTCGCCGTACCCGAAAGTCAGGTCGCGCAGCTCAACAAGTGGCGGTGGTGTGGATGGGGTGTTCATGAAAAACAAAAGCCGGAGGGGTCCGGCTCTTGTGATGTTAACGAACCAAGGTATACGCTTTGTAAACCTTAGCGGTATAGGGATTTTACCTATAAGCAGGTAGCCTTAGCGTGGCAGGTCGCTCTGACCCATTAGGAACTCGTCCACCGATCGCGCCGCTTGGCGTCCTTCGCGAATGGCCCAGACCACCAGCGACTGACCACGGCGCATGTCGCCCGCAGCAAACACTTTGTTCACATTGGTGGCATAGCCGCCTGTGAAGTCGGTGCTGGCCTTGGCGTTGCCTCGGGCGTCCTTGTCGATGCCAAAGGCGTCGAGCACGGTAGCGACCGGGTTGGTGAAACCCATGGCCAGCAGGACCATGTCGGCTTTGTATTCCTTCTCGGTGCCGGGTACTTCAACTATCTTGCCGTCTTTGAACTCGACGTGTACGGTGGTCAAGCCAGTGACCTTGCCTTTTTCGCCAGTGAACGCTTTGGTGGAGATGGCGAATTCGCGCTTGAGCAGTCCTTTTTCTGCGCTCTCGTCGTGGCTGGAGCTGGTGCGCAGCTTCATGGGCCAGTAAGGCCAGACCAGCGCTTTGTTTTCTTTCTCGGGTGGCTCGGGCATCACCTCGAACTGGGTCACGCTCACAGCGCCGTGGCGAGTGCTGGTGCCCACGCAGTCGCTGCCGGTGTCGCCTCCGCCGATCACGATGACGTTTTTGCCGTCCGCACGCAATTGGCCTTTGAGCTTGTCGCCCGCATTGACCTTGTTTTGCTGCGGCAAGAATTCCATCGCGAAATGGATACCGTCCAGGTCGCGACCGGGCACGGGCAAATCACGCGACTGCTCGGAACCGCCCGTGAGCAACACGGCATCAAAGTCTTTCTTGAGCTGCTCGGCGCTGATGGTTTCCTTGGCCCAGTTGGTGACCTTGGAATCCTTGGGCCACTCGCCGACCAGCACGCTGGTTCGGATCTTCACGCCTTCGGCTTCGAGCTGCTGCACTCGGCGGTCGATGTGCGTCTTTTCCATTTTGAAGTCAGGGATGCCGTAACGCAGCAAACCACCCACGCGGTCGTTCTTTTCGAACAAGGTCACAGCATGACCCGCTCGCGCCAGCTGCTGCGCAGCAGCCAGGCCTGCGGGGCCTGCGCCGATCACAGCCACGGTCTTGCCGGTCTTGACTTTGGCGGGACGGGGCGTGACCCAGCCTTCGGCCCAAGCGCGGTCGATGATGGCGTGCTCAATCGACTTGATGCCCACGGCATCGTCGTTGAAGTTGACCACGCAAGCGGCTTCGCAAGGCGCGGGGCAAATACGGCCGGTGAACTCGGGGAAATTGTTGGTGCTGTGCAGGACCTCGATCGCGTTTTTCCAGTCGCCTTCAAACACCAAGTTGTTGAAGTCCGGGATGATGTTGTTGACTGGGCAGCCGCTGTTGCAAAACGGTGTGCCGCAGTCCATGCAGCGTGCTGCTTGGGTTTTGGATTGCTCTTCGGTCAAACCGATCACGAATTCGCCGTAGTTTTTCAGGCGCTCGGTGACGGGTTTGTAGCCCTCTTCGATGCGCTCAAATTCCATGAAGCCGGTGATTTTTCCCATGATGCTATTCCTTCAATATTGACGTTCGGCTCAGGCGGCCACGGGCTGGGCGGCCTTGGCCGCGTTCGCTACTTTGCGTGCGTTGATCTCTCCCAGGGCGCGCTTGTATTCGTTCGGGAACACTTTCACGAACTTGGCGCGTGCCGTGGCCCAGTGGTCCAGCAGTTCGCGCGCACGCTGGCTGCCGGTCCACTTGTGGTGGTCTTCCAGCAGTTTCTTGAGCTGCGCTTCGTCGGCTTGGTCGCGGTGCCAGACCTTGCGGTCGACTTGCGCTTCTTGCTCGGCAGATGACAACACTTTTTCCATGCTGACCATGGCGGTGTTGCAGCGTGAGGCGAACTCGCCGTCTTCGTCGTACACATAAGCGATACCGCCGCTCATGCCTGCGCCGAAGTTGCGGCCGGTTTTACCCAAGACCGCGACAGTGCCGCCGGTCATGTATTCGCAACCGTGGTCGCCAGTGCCTTCAACGACCGCCGTCGCGCCCGACAGGCGCACCGCGAATCGCTCGCCGGCCACGCCAGCAAAGAAGGCTTCACCCGTGGTCGCGCCGTACATGACGGTGTTGCCCACGATGATGTTTTGCGATGCCACGCCACGGAACTCCAAGCTCGGGCGCACCACGATGCGGCCACCCGACAAGCCTTTGCCGGTGTAGTCGTTGGCTTCGCCGATCAGGTACAGCGTGATGCCCTTGGCCAGGAACGCACCGAACGACTGACCGCCGGTGCCTTCGAGTTGGATGCGCAGGGTGTCATCTGGCAAACCTTCGGGGTGCACCTTGGTCACGGCACCGGACAACATGGCACCGACCGAGCGGTTCACGTTACGGGCGACTTCCATGAACTGCACTTTTTCGCCCTTGTCGATGGCAGCGCGGCTCTTGACGATCAGCACGTTGTCCAGGGCTTTTTCCAGACCGTGGTCTTGCGTGTCCACATGGCGCACGGCCACGGTAGATGCGACCTGAGGCACGGCCAGCAGGCGACCAAAGTCCAAACCTTTGGCTTTCCAGTGTTCCACACCGCTCTTCATGTCGAGCAGGTCGGCGCGACCCACCAGGTCGTCAAACTTGGCAATGCCCAGCTGGGCCATGATCTGACGCACTTCTTCGGCGATGAAGAAGAAATAGTTCACGACATGCTCAGGCTTGCCGGTGAACTTGGCGCGCAAAGTGGGGTCTTGCGTGGCCACGCCAACCGGGCAGGTGTTCAGGTGGCACTTGCGCATCATGATGCAGCCCTCGACCACCAGCGGTGCGGTGGCAAAGCCGAACTCGTCCGCGCCGAGCAATGCGCCAATCGCCACGTCGCGGCCGGTCTTCATCTGGCCATCGGCCTGCACACGGATGCGACCACGCAGGCCGTTGAGCACCAGGGTTTGCTGGGTTTCGGCCAAGCCAATTTCCCATGGCGAGCCTGCATGTTTGACGGACGACCAAGGCGAAGCGCCCGTGCCGCCGTCGTGACCGGCGATCACCACATGGTCGGCCTTGCACTTGGCCACACCGGCAGCGATGGTGCCGACGCCGATTTCGGACACGAGCTTGACGCTGATGTCGCTGTGCGGTGCCACGTTTTTGAGGTCGTGGATCAGCTGGGCCAAGTCCTCGATGGAGTAGATGTCATGGTGCGGAGGTGGCGAGATCAAACCGACACCGGGCACCGAATGACGCAGCTTGCCGATGTAATCGGACACTTTACCGCCAGGCAACTGGCCGCCTTCACCGGGTTTGGCACCCTGGGCCATCTTGATCTGGATCTGGTCGGCGCTGGACAGGTATTCGGCCGTCACACCGAAGCGGCCCGACGCGACTTGTTTGATCTTGGAGCGCAGGCTGTCACCGGCGGCCAAAGGCATGTCCACTTCGACGTTTTCTGCACCGATCACACTCTTCAAGGAATCGCCCAACTTGATCGGGATGCCTCTGAGTTCGTTGCGGTAACGGTTGGCGTCTTCACCGCCCTCGCCCGTGTTGCTCTTGCCGCCGATGCGGTTCATGGCCACGGCCAGAGTGGCGTGCGCTTCGGTGGAGATCGAGCCCAGCGACATCGCGCCGGTGGCGAAACGTTTGACGATTTCGGCCGCAGGCTCGACTTGCTCCAGCGGGATGGCTTTGGACGGGTCGATCTTGAACTCGAACAGGCCGCGCAGCGTCATGTGGCGCTTGCTTTGGTCGTTGATGATCTGCGCGTATTCCTTGTAGGTGCTGAAGTTGTTGGCACGGGTGGAGTGCTGCAACTTGGCAATCGCATCCGGCGTCCACATGTGCTCTTCACCACGGGCGCGCCAGGCGTATTCGCCGCCAGCGTCCAGCATGGTGGCCAGGATCGGGTCGTCGCCAAATGCAGCGGCGTGCATCCGGAAGGCTTCTTCGGCGATCTCGAACACACCAATGCCGCCCACACGGCTGGAAGTGCCGGTGAAGTACTTGTTGATGGTTTCGGTGTTGATCCCAATGGCTTCAAACAACTGTGAACCGCAATACGACATGTAGGTCGACACGCCCATCTTGGACATGATCTTGGAGAGGCCCTTGCCGATCGCCTTGACGTAGTTGTAGAGGGCTTTCTCGGCGGACAAATCGCCGGGCAACTCTTTGTGCAGCGCGGCCAGTGTTTCCATGGCCAGGTAGGGGTGAACGGCTTCGGCGCCGTAACCGGCAAGCACAGCAAAGTGATGAACTTCGCGGGCAGTGCCGGTCTCGACCACCAAACCAGCCGTAGTGCGCAGGCCCGCGGTGACCAGGTGCTGGTGGATGCTGGAGAGCGCCAGCAGTGCGGGCACGGCCACTTGGGTGGCGTTCACGCCCCGGTCGCTGATGATCAAGATGTTGTGGCCGCCCTTGATGGCGTCCACTGCTTCGGCGCACAGCGATGCCAGCTTGGCTTCCACGCCTTCGCGACCCCACAGAGCGGGGTAAGTGATGTCCAGAGTCGCACTCTTGAACTTTCCCTTGGTGGCTTGCTCGATGTTGCGCAGCTTGGCCATGTCGGCGAAGTCCAGGATCGGCTGGCTCACTTCGAGGCGCATAGGCGGGTTGACCTGGTTGATGTCCAGCAAGTTCGGCTTGGGGCCGATGAAGGACACCAGCGACATCACGATCGCTTCGCGGATCGGGTCGATCGGCGGGTTGGTCACCTGCGCGAACAACTGCTTGAAGTAGTTGTACAGCGGCTTGTTCTTGTCGGACAGCACGGCCAGCGGGCTGTCGTTGCCCATGGAGCCAATGGCTTCTTCACCGGCCGAGGCCATGGGGGCCAACAAGAACTTGATGTCTTCTTGTGTGGTGCCAAAGGCTTGTTGCAGGTCGAGCAAGGCCACATCAGAAGCGGGGGCCAAAGGGGCCGCGGCGACGTCGTCCAGCTTGACGCGCAGGTTTTCGATCCACTGCTTGTAAGGCTTGGCGCTGGCCAAACCGGCCTTCAACTCTTCGTCGTTGATCATGCGGCCTTGTTCCAGATCGATCAGGAACATCTTGCCCGGCTGCAGACGCCACTTGCGCACGATTTTGCTTTCAGGAATCGGCAGCACGCCGGTCTCCGAACCCATGATGACCATGTCGTCGTCGGTGATGATGTAGCGCGATGGGCGCAGGCCGTTGCGGTCCAGTGTGGCGCCAATCTGGCGGCCGTCGGTGAACACGATCGAGGCGGGGCCGTCCCAGGGCTCCAGCATCGCGGCGTGGTATTCATAAAAGGCCTTGCGGCGCTCGTCCATGGTGGTGTGCTGCTCCCAAGGCTCGGGGATCATCATCATCACGGCCTGGCTGATGGGGTAGCCCGCCATCGTCAGCAGTTCTAGGCAGTTGTCAAAGGTAGCGGTGTCAGACTGACCGGCGAAGCTGATGGGGTAGAGCTTTTGCAGGTCGGCGGCCAACACGGGTGAAGACATCACGCCTTCACGCGCCTTCATCCAGTTGTAGTTGCCCTTGACGGTGTTGATCTCACCGTTGTGCGCTACATAGCGGTAAGGGTGAGCCAATGGCCACTCGGGGAAGGTGTTGGTGGAAAAACGCTGGTGCACCAGGCCCAGGGCCGAGACGCAGCGCTCGTCTTGCAGATCCAGGTAATAGGTGCCCACTTGGTCGGCAAGCAGCAAGCCCTTGTACACCGCGGTGCGGCTGGACATGCTGGGGATGTAGTACTCGTTGCTGTGTGTCAAGTTCAGTGCCTGGATGGCGGCACTGGCCGTCTTGCGGATCACGTACAGCTTGCGCTCAAGGGCGTCCTGCACAATCACATCGGCTCCACGGCCAATAAAAATCTGGCGCATGACCGGCTCTTTTTCGCGCACGGTGGGCGACATGGGCATGTCGCGGTTCACAGGCACATCGCGCCAGCCCAGCACCACTTGGCCTTCGGCCTTGACCGCGCGTTCCAGTTCTTGCTCGCAAGCCATGCGTGAAGCATGTTCTTTGGGCAAGAAGACCATGCCGACGCCGTATTCACCAAAGGGTGGCAGCGCCACGCCCACAGAGCCGTCAGGGGCCGTTCCAGCCCGGGCCATCTCTTCGCGGTACAGCGCATCGGGCAGCTGAATCAAAATACCAGCACCGTCGCCCATGAGCGCATCGGCGCCCACCGCACCCCGGTGGTCCAGGTTTTGCAAAATCTGCAGTGCCTGGGTGACGATGGCGTGCGTCTTGTGTCCTTTAATGTGGGCGACAAAGCCGACACCGCAAGCATCGTGTTCATTGGCCGGATCGTACAAACCGGTCGATTGGAAATGTTCTTTTGCACTGGCCGAAGTCATGGGCGCTCCTAAGGGTTTTCACGCAGACCGAGGAGTGTAGTGCACAGCAGCATCCATGCCAAACATTTTAATTGGGGTCAGATCCCAATTAATTCCGCTTTTAGGTTGGTTTTGATTTAATTGGGGACAGATTCAATCAGCCATCTTCTTGAATGGCCGTCCGGCCTTGCCTGGCATAAGTCGACGCGCCGTGGAATGCTGCAATTGCCCCACAAAATCGACCGAGCCCAGGGCCCAACCCGACAAAGCGCTTTGCGTCAACTGCTCCTTTTGGGACTGCGCCAAACCGCTTTGCACCAAACCGGCATAGGCCGCTTCGCGCGCAAATGGCGTGTTGCCCAAGCCCCAAAACAGGGCGTGCGGCGTCACCCACTTGTCACTCAACTGCCCAATACAGTGCCTATGACTGGACCATTTGAAGTCAGCAGCCTGCCCAACCATGCCTGCCCGCACCGGGTTCAGGTCGATGTAAACCATGCACGCCAAAAGATAACGCTCACTCTCAATCAGGTTGCTGCGGTAGCGCCCTTCCCACAATGTGCCGGTGCGCTGGTGCCGTAAATTGAAGTAACGCACATAGGCCCGGCCTACAGCCTGCATCATCTGCGGCAAGCCAGTGTCGGTTTCGGGCGTGAGCAGCAAATGAAAATGGTTGTCCATGATCACGTAAGCATGGATGGCCACCTTGAAAGTTTGCGCATGCTCTTGCCACAGCGCCAGCAAACGCACACGGTCCGCATCGTCGCGCACGATGGCTTGGCGGTCATTGCCGCGCTGGATGATGTGGTGGGAATAGCCTGCAACGGTCAGGCGGGGTTGGCGTGCCATGGTGACTCCCTATTTGAGACTCGCAGTCTAATTGGGATCTGACCCCAATTAAATTGAGCCTCAAAGCACTGCTTTTAACTGCGAAAATACGTGCCAGTTTGTCCACTGTTGCGCGAGGTCCTGATGAACCGTGTTTTCAAAGCATTGACTGTATGCCTGTCGCTTTGGCTGTCCGCCAACTCGCAGGCCATGACACTGGAACGCGTGGGCAATGACCTCTTTGCCACGGGACCCACCGTCGATCATGACTTTGTGCAGTTCAAGGAGGCCCTCGCTCAAGGCGGCATTGAGCGGCTGATTTTGGTCAACGGGCCTGGGGGTGACCTCTGGACGGGCATGCAAGTGGCACGCATGGTCCGTGACGCCAAGATCACCACCGTAGCTTCGGGCGCCTGCATGTCGGCGTGCTCGCTGATTTTCATGGCCGGACAATCCCGTGCCTTTGGCACGGGAAGCCTGCCAAGAGTGACCATGGTCGGGATTCACGGCGCACACGACCGGGACTCCAAACGCGTCAATTCAACTTTTATGCCCCAGATGTTCGCCTGGTACAAACAGCAAATGGGCGACAGATTTGATGCCCAGGTCATGAACCAGGCGCTGTACGACATCCAGGAGGCCTATGGGTTTTTAAGAATCCGCGAACTCCAGCGCACGCAAGAAAAAGACCGCACACCCTGGTTCTGCCCCACCGGTCAAACGCCTTTCGATCAATGCCAACAACACACCGGCAAAGACGCTTTCAGCCTGGGTGTGGTGACACAAACCGAGACCGTGCCCCTGCAATAGCCCGCCAGCATGCAAGTGCAACTGGGCTTTTTTGGCAAGTCTTTGGGCGCTCCCATGGTGGATATGCATGACCGAGCCGATACCCTGATTGAGGGACTTTGCAAAGGCCAGTTGCTGTGCAAGACCATTGGACAACGCACCTTCAACAACTATCTGAGCGCCAACCACAACAAAGCCATGGCGATTGGCTGGGGCAAAACGGGTTACGGCGTGCGCTGGGGCGTAGATGACCCTGGGCAGGCCATATTACGTGCGCTTTACAACTGCAATCACGCCAAGAACAACCCCAAACTCTGCCGCCTGATTTCTGTCAACGAGCACGAGTTACTGCCTCTCTACGAGGAGGCGAGCACCCAAGCCGCTGCCTTTTTAGGTCAGTTACAAACACCTTCTCCCGAACGCATCGAGGCGGAACGCGATGAACCGGGCGCAAGAACGCCATCCAAATTGCGTTGGGGCCAAGCACTCACGGGCATGACCCCAAAAGCATTGGATGGCATTCAACGCTGGGATACCGCCGCCTTGGCCCAAGCCCTCCGGCAAGCCGAACGCCCTGTGGTGATTGATGCGGCGAGCTTTGGACCTGTGATTCCCGGTGCGCTGAGCTTCATCAACAGCGGTCTGGCTTTCGAGGATGACAAGTTGGAGCAGCCCTATGCCGAGCGCTTTGCCCAAATGCTGCGGGCAGCCGCACCAGACCTGAACCAACCGGTGGTTTTTTACTGCAGCAACTCGGAAAGCTGGCTGTCCGTGAATGCAGCCATGCGTGCACGCCAAATGGGCTACACCCAAGTCATCTGGTACCGAGGCGGTTTCGCGGCGTGGGCCCAAGCGGGCTTGCCCACCGTGGGTAGGGTGCCTGTTGCTGTGCTGAATTAAGCCCAACCTATGGGATCGCATGGCGCCCGCCACGCAGCTCGAGAAACGATACAGACTGGGTCATAAAACGCCTAGATCATGTGCTTGCTTTTACTGGAGCAGCCGCCACCAGCGGATACCGCCCTCCCATTAACCCTTGCACCCCAAAATCCTGCAGCAACGCCAGCAGCCGCTCGCCCGATGCACGCTTTTTCTGGCCGGTGTATTTGGCCAGAATCAGCTCGTTCTTCATCGAGTGCTCCCAACCCACCAGCTCGGTCACGTTGACGGTGTAGCCCTGTGACTCCAGATACAGGCAGCGCAGCACATTTGTGAGCTGACTGCCCACTTCGCGGGTGTGCAGGGGGTGACGCCAAAGTTCAGCCAGTGGGGTACGCTGCAAATTCAGGGCCTTGTTCTGGTTCAGGGCGCGGGCCAACTCGGCTTGGCAGCAGGGCACCAGCACCATGTATTGGGCTTTCTTTTGCAGGCCAAAGGCGATGGCGTCGTCGGTGGCGGTGTTGCAGGCGTGCAGCGCGGTGACCACGTCGATTTGCTCGGGCAGCTCGGCGCTATGCGCCGATTCGGCCACGCTCAGATTGAGGAACTGCATGCGCTCAAAGCCCAGCCGCTGGGCCAGAACTTGGGACGACGCCACCAACTCGCTGCGGGTTTCGATGCCATAGATCGTGCCTTGGCCCAGGGCTTTAAAAAACAGGTCATAAATGATGAAGCCCAGATACGACTTGCCCGCACCATGATCGGCCAGCGTGGGACCGGCGTCGCTGGCGGGCAACTCTTTGAGCAGCTTTTCGATGAACTGGAACAGGTGGTAGACCTGCTTGAGCTTGCGGCGCGAGTCCTGGTTGAGCTTGCCGTCGCGGGTCAGGATGTGCAGTTGTTTCAGCAAATCCACCGACTGGCCGGGGCGCACTTCGGGTGGCAGTTCGGGGACGGCGGCCGCTTCGGCAGATCGCTTTCTCATGGGCTGGGCCCTACATCCAGCTTTTTCCAGCCCTCAGCCCCCAGTTTGTCCAGGGTCTCGATATTGGTCTCGTAAATCATTTCGGCTTCGGGGAAAGCCTCCACCGCCCGGTCAATGCTTTCCTCGCGCAGCAGGTGCAACGTGGGGTAAGGCGAGCGGTTGGTGAAATTGCCGATGTCATCCGGCTCGGTGTCGGCAAACTGGAATTGCGGGTGAAAACTCGCCACCTGAAACACGCCCTCCAAATCGAGCTCTTGCAAAACGGCGTCGGCTTCGTCCAGAAAATCGTTGAACTCCAGAAAATCCTGCAGCATTTGCGGCACGATCAAGAGCACGGTCTCACGCTTTTCGGCTTCCATAGCGACCAGTGCCTGTAACTGCTCAATCAACTCGTCGCGCAGGCCCTCAAGGCCTTTGGCCTCGCTCAGCACGTAATGGATCTGGCCCTTGACATGCGGGGCTTTGGCAAAAGGGCACAGGTTGAGGCCAATCACGGCGCGCTCAAGCCAGCGCACGGTGTCGACAATTTCGGGGATGTTCAGGTCGGTCATGAGCGAGATTGTGCCTGCGAGAGCAAGCGCCCAGCGGCCCAAGCCAGCACCGCACCCACCGCACAACACCCCAGGGTCAAAAGCGGGGTGAGTTGCCAGCCGCCAGCGCGCGCCGCCAAGGCCGCCACCACGGGCGGCCCCACAAACTGGCCCAGAGCAGACAACTGCTGCACCCAGCCCACTGTGGTGGCCACTTGCTGCTCACCCGGGGCCAGACGCACCGCCAGGCTGAACAGCGTGCCCGGCACCAAGCCGCCCATGCCCGAGAACAACAGCACCCCGGCAAAGCGCAGCCACGGCCACCCCTCGGTAACGGCGGCAAATGCCAGCGTGCTGCCCAAAGCCATGGCGCCAAAGCCCAGCCACAGCGTGGTGCGGGGGGCCCAGCCGCGCTGCAGCAATCGACCAGACGCCATGTTGCCGGCGATGTTCACCGCAGCCGCCAGCGCCGTGAGCACACCCAGCAGCGCCCCGCTCACGCCAGCGGCGGCATAAATGGACGGCAAAAACCCGACCACCGCCAACCACTGCCCGGAATACATGCCAAAGGTGAGCGCCACCAGCCAGGGGCCGCGAGCCCCCAAGGTGCTGCGCAAGCGCTGCCAGGACCCTACCGCGCCATGCGATTGCCGTGGTTGTGCAGCCACCGGATCGGCGGGCACCGCCCGCAGCAAAGCCGCCGCCATGGCCAGCGACACCATCGCAAACAAACCCCACCAAGCATTCCAGCCCCAAGCCGGAATGAACAGCGGCCCGGCCAACAGGGCCAGCGCCGTCCCCGTGGGCATGTACGCGCCCCACACGCCCAGCATGCCGGGCAGTTGGGCCACAGGCACCAGGCGACGAATCAAGGCGGGAGCGGGCAAGGCTACCAGCAAAAAACCCAAGCCTTCGATGGCCCGCAGTGCCAGCAAAGCGGTGACCGAGGTGGCGAATGCGCCCAAGCCACTGGCCAGCGCCAGCAGGCACAAGCCGCGCACCATGCTGCGCCGAAGGCCCATGCCATCGGCCCACAAGCCCATGAACACCGCCAGGCTCATGCCGGCGAGCTGCACCATGGACAAGAGGAAACCGGACTGCACCAGCGTCAGCCCCAGCTCGGCCTGCAGCGCCGGCAAGGCGGGCGGCAGCTTGCCTACCTGCAAGGCCGCCACGCCGCCTGCGAGGACGACAATCCAGGCGGCGCGCTGGGCGGGCACCAGACTCACAGCAACTTGCGCCCCGTCAGGCGTTGGTGTTCGCGCAGGGCGAAGCGGTCGGTCATGCCGGCAATGTAGTCGGCCACTGTGCGATGCACGTGGGTGGCAGCGGCAAAGTCGGTGGGCATTTCTGCAGGCTGGGCCACATAAGCGGCAAACAACTCGTGCACCACCTGCTGCGCCTGTACGGTGGTGTGCATGACTTGCGGGTGGCGATAAAGCTGCGCAAACAAAAACTTCTGCAGCTCGCTGCTGCGCGACTTCATGTCGGTGCTGAAGGCCACCAACGGGCCAGCGCGACGGGCATCGTTGAGCGTGTGCACACCAGCCTGGATCACCGCTTGCCGCGTGGTGTCGATCACGTCGTACACCTGATCGCTCAGCATGCGTCGGATGGTTTCATACAGCAGTCGTCGCGGCTTGGTCGACAAACCAGGGTGCTCGGCCAAGGTTTGCTGGTGGTAATACGCAAACAGCTTCACCTCCAGCAATTGCGCCACCGTGATCAGCCCCGATCGCACACCATCGTCGATGTCGTGCGCGTTGTAGGCAATCGCATCGGCCAGATTGCACAGCTGAGCCTCCAGACTGGGTTGGGTGCGGTCAATGAAGCGACGCGCCACACCACCGGGCTCGGCCCGCTCCAGCTGCTCGGCATTGGCGCGTGAGCAGTGCTTGAGAAGGCCTTCGCGGGTTTCAAAGCTCAGATTCAGACCGTCAAACGCCGGGTAGCGCTCTTCGAGTTGGTCGACCACGCGCAGGCTTTGCAGGTTGTGTTCAAAGCCGCCGTGCTCGGCCATGCATTCATTCAGTGCATCTTGTCCCGCATGTCCAAAAGGCGTGTGGCCCAGGTCGTGCGCCAGCGCAATAGCTTCCACCAAATCCTCGTTCAGGCCAAGGGCCCTTGCAATCGAGCGGCCCAGCTGCGCGACCTCGAGCGAGTGCGTGAGCCGCGTGCGGAACAAGTCACCTTCGTGGTTAAGGAACACCTGCGTCTTGTAGACCAGCCGCCGAAACGCGGTGGAGTGCACGATACGGTCACGGTCTCTTTGATACGCATTGCGCGTGGGCGCTGGCGGCTCGGCAAAGCGGCGCCCCCGGGTGCGCGCCGGGTCGCAGGCCAAGGCCGACAAAGGACCGACTGCTTGCACAGACCCGGGTGACAAATCGCTGAGCAACATCGCAGCGCCTCAGGCGCAGCAGGTGTTGATCACTTCGCGCACCATCGCGTCGGGCGTACCGCAAACCGTGGCATGACCAGGCCCATCGATCACCACAAACTGGATGTCGCCACCGATGGCTTTCTTGTCCAGCCGCATGTGTTCGATGTAATGTCCTGCGTTGTCGGCCGCGTCAATGACCGGGCCGCGCACCGGCAAGCCTGCACGCGAAATCAAAGCCCTCAGACGCGCCACAAAAGCAGCATCGACTTTGCCCAGGCGCTGCGACAGCTCGGCGGCCATGACCATGCCGCAGCCCACGGCCTCGCCGTGCAGCCAGACGCCAAATCCCAAACCGGCTTCGATGGCGTGGCCAAAGGTGTGACCAAAATTCAGGATGGCCCGCAGACCCGCTTCGCGCTCGTCCTGCCCCACCACCCAGGCCTTGATCTCGCAGCTGCGCTTGACGGCATGGGCCAGCGCAGCCGGGTCTTGCGCCATCAAGGCGCCGATGTTCGCCTCGATCCAGTCGAGGAAGGCCATGTCGGCAATCGGGCCGTATTTGATGACTTCGGCCAGGCCAGCACTCAACTCGCGCGGGGGCAAGGTGGCCAAGGTGTTCAGGTCGCACACCACCCGCACTGGCTGGTAAAACGCGCCGATCATATTTTTGCCCAGCGGGTGGTTGATGGCAGTCTTGCCGCCCACCGACGAATCCACCTGCGACAAAAGTGTGGTCGGCACCTGCACAAAAGGAACACCACGCATGTAACTGGCGGCCGCAAAGCCGGTCGTATCGCCCACCACACCGCCACCCAGTGCGAACAGCACGGTTTTGCGGTCGCAACCATAACCCAGCAGCGCGTCAAAAATCAGGTTCAGGGTTGGCCAGTCTTTGTGCGCCTCACCGTCCGGCAGCACTACGGTGTGTACTTTTTTGTAGTGCGGGGCAATGGCGCTGCGCAATGCGGCTTCGTAAAGCGGGGAAATCGTGTCGTTGGTCACGATCATCGCAGTCTGCGCTTTGGGCAAACCGGCCCAAGCTTCAGGGCGGCTCAGCAGGCCTTGGCCAATCTGGATGTCGTAACTGCGGTCATCCAGCGAAATGGCGACCGTTTGAACAGGTGCGGTTTGGGGGGTAGTTTGAAGGGGGGATGTGGGCTCGGACATAGACCCCAAGTGTAGATGTTTCGCGTGACGATCCCACTGCTCCAGCGAACCGGTGCTGAGCGCACGCTGATGTGCAGCCCATCAAACGGGCGGACGCATGGCCGGGCAGAAGGCCCGGGCCATGCGCCTTGCCGGTGTCTCAGAGCTTGAAGGCCACCACTTTCTGAGTTTGCTCGCCCAGACCATCAATGCCCAAACGCATCACGTCGCCACGCTTCAAGTACACAGGTGCAGACTTGCCGTCGACTTTGACGCCCATGCCCACGCCCGGTGGTGTGCCGGTGGTGATGATGTCGCCTGGCTCGAGGGTCATGAACTGGCTCACATAGCTTACGAGCTTGGCCACGCCAAAAATCATGGTCTTGGTGTTGCCGGTTTGAAAGCGAACACCGTTCACATCAAGCCACATGCCCAAGGCTTGCGGGTTGGGCACTTCGTCGCGCGTGACCAGCCAAGGGCCCACGGGACCGAAGGTGTCGCAACCCTTGCCCTTGTCCCAGGTGGCGCCGCGCTCGAGTTGGTATTCGCGCTCGCTCACGTCGTTGACCACGCAGTAACCGGCCACGTGGTTCAGGGCGTCTTTTTGCGTGACATAGCGCGTGCGGGTACCAATGACGATGCCCAGCTCGACTTCCCAGTCGGTTTTCTTGGAGCCTTTGGGCAACATCACGTCGTCATCAGCACCTTGAATGCAAGAAATGGTTTTGGTGAAGACGATCGGCTCGGCCGGGATGGGCATGTTGGACTCGGCCGCGTGGTCGGCGTAGTTCAGGCCGATGGCGATGAACTTGCTGGTGTACGAGATGGGCGTGCCGAAGCGCTTTTTGCCACGCACCAGGGGCAGCTTGTCGGTCTTGACCTTGGCCAACTTGGCCAGGGCCTTGTCGTTCAACAGGTCGGGCGAGATGTCTTTGACCACACCGCTCAAGTCGCGCAAGCGGCCATCGGCGTCGATCAGGCCTGGTTTTTCTTTGCCGGGTTGGCCATAGCGAACGAGTTTCATAGTTGCCTTTCAGTTTTCAAAACAATCAATAAGTGGAGCGGCCACCGGACAGGTCAAACACCGCGCCGGTGGAAAACGAACAGTCTTCGGTGCTGAGCCACGTCACCATGGCGGCGACTTCTTCGGGCTCGCCAAAGCGGGCCATCGGGATCTTGGACAACATGAACTGGATGTGCTCGGGCGTCATTTGATCAAAAATCGCCGTCTTCACAGCCGCCGGGGTGACACAGTTCACGCGCACGCCCGTGTCGGCCAGCTCTTTGCCGAGCGATTTGGTCAGGCCAATCACCGCCGCCTTGCTCGCACTGTAGGCACTGGCGTTGGGGTTGCCGTCTTTGCCTGCGACTGAGGCGATGTTGACGATGCGCCCGTAGTTGCGGGTCTTCATGTGCGCGCTCAGTTCACGGCAGCAATGGAACAAGCCGTGCACATTCACATCGAACACCTGCTTCCAAGCGTCCACCGGGTAGTCCCAAACCTTGACGTTGGGGCCGGTGATGCCGGCGCTGTTGACCAGCACATCCACGCCCGCCAGCGCCGTGGTTTGCGCGGTGGCCTGCACCACCGAGGCGTGGTCGGCCACATCGACCTGCACGGTGTTGACCACCGCACCCAGCTGGCCCTTGCGCAGTTGCTCGGCCGCCTGGGTCATGCCCGCCACATCGCGGTCCCAAATGGTGACCCGTGCACCGGATGCGAGCATGCGCTGCGCGATGGCAAAACCCAAACCAGTGGCACCACCGGTGATGACCGCGTGGCGGCCTTTCATGTCGAGCAAGTTCATGTGTGTCTTTCTGCGGTTGAAATGTGGCGTGTCAAATGGTCATGCCACCGTCGACCATGTAGGCATTGCCGGTGGCGAAGATGGATTCGTCGGATGCGAGAAAGGTGACGATGGGCGCGATCTCGTGCGCTTGGGCCAAACGACCCATGGGTTGGCGATTGATGAAATCCTGGCGTGCCTGCACCGGGTCGGCATAGCTGTTGATGCGGTCTTGCAGCGAGGGCGTGTCCACCGTGCCGGGGCAGATGCAATTGCAGCGAATGCCCTTGCGCACGTAATCGGCCGCCACGCTTTTGGTCAAACCAATGACGGCCGCTTTGCTCGCGCCATAGATGAAACGCTTGGGCAGGCCGCGAACGCTGGAGCACACGCTGGCCATGTTGATGATACTGCCACCCTGGCCGTCTTTTTCGAACTGCGACAGCATTTTGGGGATGGCCGCCTGGATCATCCAGAACTGCGATCGCACGTTCAGGTTGAAGGCAAATTCCCAGTCTTCGTCGGTGGCCAGTTCGATGTTGCCGTTGTGCACAAAGCCTGCGCAGTTGAAGATGATGTCAATTCGCGTGAGGCTGGCCACTTGGGCGGCAATCGCTTTTTTGTCCAGCACGTTCAGAACGGCAGTGTGAACGTTCGCCACACCTTGGTAAGACTTGAGCAGCTCGGCGTTCACATCGGTGGCGTACACGGTGGCGCCCTCAGCGGCCATGGCCAATGCGGCGGCTTGGCCAATGCCTTGACCGGCGGCGGTGACGAGTGCAATTTTTCCTTTGAGTCTCATGGTGCTTTGATCTCCAGTTGGGTGATTTGTTTGGCGGTGATGGCCGCCCAGTTCCAGGCGATGCCCAGGCCAGGGGTTTCGGGTGGCAGGGCATAACCGCCCTGCACCTGCATGCGCGAGGTGGTGATGTCGTCGAGTTGCGGGATGTATTCGACCCAGGTGGCGTTGGGCACGGCGGCGCACAAGCTCACATGCAACTCCATCAAGAAGTGCGGGCACACCGCCACGTCGAAGGTTTCGGCCAAGTGCGCGGTCTTGATCCAGGGGGTGATGCCACCGATGCGCGCCACATCGGGCTGCACGATGGAGCAAGCGCCCTGCTCCAGGTATTCGCGAAACTGCATCGGGTGGTACATCGATTCGCCCACCGCCACGGGGATGGTGGTGTGCTCGCGCAACTGGCGGTGCCCCGACACGTCTTCGGCGGGCAAGGGCTCTTCCATCCACGCTAAGCCCAGCCCGTCAAAAGCCCGCGCCCGGCGCACGACTTCTGAGCGGTTAAAGCCCTGGTTGGCGTCGGTCATCAGCTCAAAGCCCGGCCCCACCGCATCGCGCACGGCGCTTAGGCGGGCCACGTCTTCGCTCACATGCGGGCGACCGATCTTGATCTTGGCGCCCTTGAAGCCTTGCGCTTGCGCTTCCAGCGTTTGGTCCACCAGCGCCTGGGGCGACAAATGCAACCAACCGCCTTCGGTGGTGTACAGCGGCACACGCACTTGCGCCCCGCCCAGTAACTGCCACAGCGGCAAGCCCTGACTTTGCGCCCGCCAGTCCCACAAAGCGGTGTCCACACAAGCCAGCGCCAAGCTGGTCATGGCCCCCACAGCGGTGGCATGGGTGTGGAAAAACAGGTCTTTCCAGATGGCTTCGACCAAGACCGGGTTGCGCCCGATCAGTCGCGGCGCCAGGTGGTCCTTGAGCAAGGCCATGACCGAAGAGCCACCAGTGCCAATCGTGTAGGCGTAGCCCGTGGCCGCGATGCCATCGCTGCAGTGCAGCGTGAGCAAAATGGTCTCTTGCGTCACAAAGGACTGGATGGCGTCGGTGCGCAAGACCTTGGGTGGCAAGTTGACTTGCCGAAGGCTCACGCGGTCAATGGTGACGGGGGTCATATGGGGCAGCAAGGAGGGTAAAAAAACAGGCGAAGAAGATCAGCTGCCAGCAGCGGTACCAGCAGCGGCACCTGCAAGGACATGGGTTTCAAGGCCTTGAAGCATGCGACACCCCCTCAGCAACACACGTCGTTTGCGTGACAGCCGCCATGCGGGTTTGTGCGGAGTTGCAATAGCTTTTGATCATGTGATGATTGTGCAACTGGTCTGACCACTTGTCCAATTCACGTTATCCCTGATTCCCTATGCCCTTGCATACCGTGGCCCCACAGCGCTTGTACCGCCAGATTGCCGAACAACTTCGGCAGCTGATGGTGTCGGGCGAGTTCGGGCTGGGTTCGCGTCTGCCGGCCGAGCGCGACCTGGCCGTGCAGCTGGGCGTGAGCCGCCCTTCGGTGCGCGAAGCCCTGATCGCGCTGGAAGTGGAAGGCATGATCGAGGTGCGCACGGGGTCTGGCATTTATGTGCGGCAAAACACAGGGACCAAGTCGACAGCGTCCACGGCAGAGTTGGACGACAACACCCCTGCCAACTGGGGGCCTCTGGAGGTCATGAGCGCCCGCATTCTGGTCGAGGCCGAAGTGGCGGCCCTTGCCGCTGCCAACGCCCAAAAGGGCGACCTCAAAGCCATCAAGAGCGGACTGCAACAAATGAAGCTCGAAGCCGCGCGGGATGAAGTGCCTCGCCAAGGCGATGAAGCGTTTCACGAAGCCATCGCCCAAGCCTGCGGTAACAGCGTGCTGCTCGACACGGTGCAGCGCTACTGGATAGCCCGTAACGGGCCCTTGTTTGAACGGCTGGGTGATTATTTTGAACACCCCGTCTCATGGCAAACCGCCATTGCAGAACACATCGAAGTGATGCAGGCTATCGAGGCGCGTGACAGCAGCGCGGCCCGAAAAGCCATGCAAAAGCACCTGAAACAAGCCCACAAAAGATACAGCGCGAGCTGGCGCCGCGCACCCGCCCGTTAGGGTGGTTTTTCTGTTCCCGCGTCAGCAAATTTCAAACCCCAATGAGGAGACCAAGATGAGCAAACGATTCACACTGAAAACCCTGGCCGCCGTCGGCGCCATAGCCATGGGCACGCTGCTGGTCAGCACCGGCGCCATGGCCCAGCAAAAGCTGAAATGGGCCCACGTCTACGAAACATCAGAGCCGTACCACACTGAATCGGTGTGGGCCGCCGAAGAGATCAAAAAGCGCAGCAACGGCAAGTTCGATATCCAGGTCTTCCCGGCCTCCACACTGGGCAAAGAGACCGACATCAACCAGGGCCTGACGCTGGGCACGGTGGACATGATCATCAGCGGCTCTTCGTTTGCGGCACGCAATTACCCACGGTTTGGTATCGCTTACTACCCCTTCATCTTTCGGGATGATGCACATTTAATCGCCTACTCCAAAAGTCCAATTTTCCAGGAAATGGTCAACGAATTTCGCGCCAAGACCGGCATCCAGGTCACGGCCTACACCTACTACGGAGCACGCCACACCACGGCTCAAAAAGCATTCACCAATTGCGAAGGCATGAAGGGCATCAAGATCCGTGTGCCCGACGTGCCCGCCTATCGCGCCACACCTGAGTCCTGCGGCGCCAACCCCACGCCCATCGCTTTTGCCGAGGTGTATCTGGCCCTGCAAAACGGGACCGTGGAAGCGCAAGAAAACCCCTTGACCACCATCGAAGCCAAGAAGTTTTTTGAAGTGCAAAAAGCCATCATGTTGACAGGTCACATCGTGGACGGTTTGATCACTCAAGTTGCGCCTCACTTATGGAATAAATTGAGCGATGCAGAAAAAAGAATGTTCACTGAAGTGACGCAGCAAGCTGCAGCGCGTGCCACCGCCAAGATCAAAGCGCGAGAAGTCGAGTTGGTGGACGAGTTCAAGAAAAAAGGCCTGCAAATCGTACAGGTGGACCGCAAATCTTTCCAGGATGCTGTCCTGAAAAACAAACCCCTGACCTCCATGGGTTTCACGCAGTCTGACTTTGACAAGATCCAAGCGGCCAAGTAAGCCAGAGATGCCCTTTGGCTGAACAGGTCGGACCCGCAGGGTCCGACCTGCTGCGTTTTTTCGATTTCAAGGATTCCCCCATGAGCAAACTCCCCGACCTCGACGCCATGCCCAAAGTCATGGGCGACGACGGCCAGTTTCACGCGACCGATGACGAAGTCGATCTCTCGGGCACGCCGATCGAAGCCTGGGTGGCCTTGGCCTTCTTCTGGGCCTTGGGGCTGACGGTTTTTTACCAATTTTTCACGCGCTACGTGATGAACAACTCGGCCTCTTGGACCGAAGAAATTGCACGTTATTTGCTGATCGCAGCCGTGTTCACAGGGGCCACGATCGGCGTGGCCAAAAACAACCACATCCAGGTGGACTTTTTCTTTCGCTTCATGCCCGACTGGATGGGCCGCGCCATGGGCACTGTGGTCGATGTGATGCGCATCGCCTTCTTTGGGGCCGCCACATTCCTCACCGGCCAAATGATGCAAAAGCTGGGCAGCTACAAGATGACCATCATCGACTTGCCGATGAACCTGGTTTATGGCGTGGTGATGGCCGGTTTTGCCGCCATGTGCCTGCGTGCCGTGTGGGTGGCCAAGGTGCATTGGCAACGCGGCTACACCGTGCTGCAACGCCCCGAGTCCGAAATGACCGACCGCTGAAACGCCCTTAGAAAGTTCTCCATGTTGAAGATCCTTTTCCTTATCCTCATGAGTGGCGGCATCCCGGTGGCCATTGCCATGGCTGGCGCGTCACTGATTTACCTTTTGTTTGTCGAAAGTTCGCCACCCTTTGTGGTGATCCACCGCATGGTCTCGGGCATCGACAGCTTTCCGCTGCTGGCCGTGCCCTTCTTCATTCTGGCGGGCAACCTGATGAACAACGCGGGCATCACCAACCGCATCTACAACTATGCGCTGGCCCTGGTGGGCTGGCTCAAGGGCGGTCTCGGTCACGTCAACGTGGTGGGTTCGGTCGTGTTTGCGGGCATGAGCGGCACGGCCATTGCCGACGCTGCAGGCCTGGGCACCATTGAAATCAAAGCCATGAAAGACCATGGCTACAGCACCGAGTTTGCAGTAGGCGTGACAGCGGCTTCAGCCACGTTGGGCCCCATCATTCCGCCCAGCTTGCCCTTTGTGATCTACGGCATGATGGCTAACGTCTCGGTGGGTGCGCTGTTCCTCGCAGGCATCTTGCCCGGCATCTTGATGGCGCTGCTGATGATGCTGACGGTGGCCTATTTCGCGCACAAAAACGGCTGGGGCGCCGATGTGAAATTCGAGTGGCCCAAAGTCATCAAGGCCTTAGCCGAAACCGCTGTGGTGATTGGCTGGCCAATGGCGATTTGGTGGCTGGTCAAAACCATGGGCACACCGCCGCAGATCACCGTGTTTGCGGCCCTGATCGTTTTGTTTGCTGCCGATAAGTTTTTCAACTTCCAGGCCGTGTTGCCCATCATGACCCCGGTGATCCTGATTGGCGGCATGACCACCGGCGTGTTCACCCCCACCGAAGGCGCGATTGCCGCCTGTGTTTGGGCGATCGTCTTGGGCTTCTTCTGGTACCGGACACTGAACTTCAAAATGTTCGTCAAGATCAGTCTGGACACCGTGGAAACCACCGCCACCGTGCTGTTCATTGTGGCGGCTGCCAGCATTTTTGGCTGGATGCTCACCGCCACAGGTGTGACCACCGCCATCTCTGCTTGGGTACTGGGCTTCACCCAAGAGCCTTGGGTGTTTTTGCTGCTGGCCAACGCGCTCATGCTGTTTGTGGGCTGCTTCCTCGAACCCACTGCAGCCATCACCATACTTGTACCCATCCTGGTGCCGATTTGCCAGCAACTGGGCATTGACCTGGTGCACTTTGGTCTGGTGATGGTGCTCAACCTCATGATCGGCCTGTTGCACCCGCCCATGGGCATGGTCTTGTTTGTGTTGGCCCGTGTGGCCAAGCTCAGCGTGGAGCGCACGACGATTGCCATCTTGCCCTGGCTGTTCCCCTTGATCGGAAGCTTGGCCATCATCACCTACTTTCCCAGCCTGGTGCTGTGGTTGCCCAAGCAGTTTTATTGACCCCTCGAGGCTGATGGTCAGCCCCGTTTTGAAACAACGCTCAACATGTCCAATCTCTTCATCCGCCTGCACCCGTCTGACGACGTGGTCATTGCCCGCGCCCAACTCATGAGCGGCAACGCCGTGGAGGGCGTGCCCGTGCGCGGCCTGATTCCGCCGGGCCACAAAATCGCCACACGCGCCATCGCCGTGGGTGAGCCGGTGCGCCGCTACAACCAGATCATTGGTTTTGCGCACCAGGCCATTGCAGCGGGTGAGCATGTGCACACGCACAACCTGAACATGGGTGCTGAAAAAGGCAACTTCGAGCGCGACTACGCCATCGGGCAAGACGTCAAGCCTGAACCTGCCCGCAAGCAGGCCAGCTTCATGGGCTACAAGCGCGCAGACGGCCGCGTGGCCACACGCAACTACATCGGCGTGTTGTCGAGCGTGAACTGCTCGGCCACGGCGGCACGCGCCATTGCCGACCATTTTTCCAAGCGCAGCAACCCCGCCGCCCTGGCCAACTTTCCAAATGTGGACGGGGTGGTGGCACTGACCCACGGCACCGGCTGTGGGATGGACACCGAAGGCATGGGCATGCAGTTGCTCGAGCGCACGCTGGCCGGTTATGCCACACACGCCAACTTCTGGGGCGTGGTGGTGGTGGGCCTGGGCTGCGAGTCCAACCAACTGGGCACTTGGCTGGCACACAGCAGCCTGCGCGTGGGCGACACGCTCAAGGTCTTCAACATCCAGGACACAGGCGGCACGCGCCTGACGGTGGAAAAGGGCATCCAGCTCATCGAAGAGATGCTGCCCCGCGCCAACGCCACCCAACGCGAGCCTTGCAGTGCCGAACACATCACCATCGGTCTGCAGTGCGGCGGCTCTGACGGTTATTCAGGCATCAGCGCCAACCCAGCCTTGGGCGCGGCGGTGGACTTGCTGGTGCAGCACGGCGGCACCGCGATCCTGAGCGAAACGCCTGAAATTTATGGTGCCGAGCATTTGCTCACGCGCCGCGCTATCAAGCCCGAAGCGGCGCACAAACTCATCGAGCGCATCAAATGGTGGGAAAACTACACCGCCATCAACGGCGGCGAGATGAACAACAACCCATCCCCCGGCAACAAGGCGGGTGGCCTGACCACGATTCTTGAGAAATCATTGGGCGCGGTGGCCAAAGGCGGTACCAGCAACCTGCAAGCTGTGTACGAATACGCCGAGCCGGTCACGGCCAAAGGTTTTGTATACATGGACACACCGGGCTATGACCCGGTGAGCGCCACGGGCCAAGTCGCGGGTGGGGCCAACTTGATTTGCTTTACCACCGGGCGCGGCAGCGCCTATGGCTGCGCCCCATCGCCCAGCCTGAAGTTCTCAACCAACACCGCCTTGTGGAAAAAGCAGGAAGAAGACATGGACCTGAACTGCGGCGAGATCGTGGACGGCGGCGTGAGCATCGCCGACATGGGACAACGCATTTTCGACATGATCCTGGCCACCGCGTCGGGCGAACCGACCAAAAGCGAACGCCATGGCTACGGCCAAAACGAATTCGTGCCGTGGCAAGTCGGCGCGGTGATGTGAACACATTGACCCGCATTGCGGCTCGCCCCACATCGCGCACGGGGTGCGCTCCTACAAAGACCCACATCCTCCATGTAGGAGCCCACCCCGTGGGCGATGGGCGTGGCACACGCCCCAAAAAAACATCGCGCACAGGAGTGCGCTCCTACAACCTCTTCGTATTGAAAGCCCCCTCATGAGCCAACTCATCCAAGCCACCGATCTGCGCCAGCACATCACCCGCATCATCGCCATGACCGGCAGTACCCCTGCCGAAGCCGCGCAAGTGGCTGACAACCTGGTCATGGCCAACCTGAGTGGCCACGACTCGCACGGCGTGGGCATGGCGCCGCGCTATGTGGACGCGGTGCTCGAAGGGGGACTGTCCCCAAACACGGGCGTGAAAGTGCTGCTCGACACCGGACCGCTGCTGAACCTGGACGGCCAGCGCGGCTACGGCCAGATCACCGGTGTGCAGGCCATGCAAATGGGCATTGAGCGAGCCAAGCAACACGGCGTGTGCACCGTGGCCCTGAGCCGATCTCACCACCTGGGCCGCATCGGCCACTTTGCTGAAATGGCCGTGGCCCAAGGCTTGGTGTCGATTCATTTTGTGAACGTGCTCTCGCGCCCTGTGGTCGCGCCCTTTGGCGGTGGCGACGGCCGCTTTGGCACCAACCCCTGTTGCATCGCCGTGCCCATGGGCAAACGCGCCCCCTTTGTGCTGGACTTTGCCACCAGCCGCGTGGCGCAAGGCAAGATGCGCGTGGCGCACAACAAGGGCGAACAAGTGCCGCCTGGCTATTTGATTGACGAACACGGCCACCCCACCACCAACCCCGGCGTGGTGGTGGTGCCGCAGTCCAACGGCCTGTTCGGAGCGCTCATGACCTTTGGCGACCACAAAGGCTTTGGCATGGCCATGGCCTGCGAGCTGCTGGGCGGCGCGCTGACCGGTGGTGGCACTTGGCACCGCGAAGCCGACCACCAACGGACGGTGCTCAACGGCATGCTGACCATGCTGATCGACCCAGTGCGCCTGGGCACACAAGCCGTGTTCGAGCAAGAAGCCCTGGCCTTTGACGACTGGCTGCGCCAAAGCCCCGATGCACCGGGCAGCGATGGCGTGAAGCTGGCAGGTGAGCCCGAACGCACGGCACGCGCCGATCGCGAACAAAACGGCATTTGGATCGATGACGCCACCTGGGCCGAGATCGAAGCGTCTGAGAAAAAGTTGGCAGGGCGTTAAGCGTTGCCTGACCAAGACCTCCCTCGTAGGAGCCCACCCCGTGGGCGATTGGGACGCTTGCGGCACACATGACTGACCAACTCCCAAACCCATCGCGCACGGGGGTACGCTCCCACAACTCCATGAACTGTTCACCCCTCTGACACCATGAACCTTTGCGAACTCACACTGGCATCACTGCCCGCTGAAATTCACACCGCCATTTATGACCGCCTCCGCCACGCCCCCGGCGTGGTGCATTTAGGCTTAGGCGCTTTTCACCGCGCCCACCAAGCCATGGTGTTTGACCAATTGCTGGCCGGTGGCGACACGCGCTGGGGCATCCACGGTGTGGGCATGACACGGCCGGATCTGGTGAACCAACTGCGTGCGCAAAACGGCCTGTACGCTGTGCGCGTGGCCGATGGTCAGGGCGTGAAATGGCAAGTGCCCGGCGCCCTGTGGCACATGAGTGTGGCCACCACCGAGCGCGATGACGTGGTGCAAGCCATCGCCGCACCCAGCACCCGTTGGGCCACGCTCACCGTGACTGAAAAAGGCTACACCCCGGCGCTGGGCCAGCTGATGCTGGACGGCTTGCGCCTGCGCCAGCAAGCGGGTCTTTCGGGCATCACCATCGCATCGTGCGACAACCTGCAAGGCAACGGGCACAAGCTGCAGGCTTTGGTGAAAGCCGCCGCTGCGCCACAAGACTCCGAGGTGCTGAGTTGGCTCGATGCGCAGTGTGCCTTTCCGTGCAGCATGGTCGACCGCATCGTGCCCGCTGCCACACCTGAAGTGCTGGCCGCAGCGCACGAAGCACTGGGCGTTAAAGACCACTGCGCTTTGAGCACTGAGGGCTTTTGGGAATGGGTGATTGAAGACCGCTTTGCCGACCCGGCAGATGCTGCCCTGTTGCAAAGCGCAGGCGTGCGTGTCACGGCCGATGTGCACAGCTACGAAGAGGCCAAGCTGCGCATGCTCAATGGCAGCCACACGGCCATGGCGCTGATGGGCGCGGTCACGGGCAGGCCTTTTATTGCCAGCTGCATTGGCGTGCCACACATCCGAGAATTTGTGTTCCGCTTGATGGGCCATGAAGTTGCGCCACACCTGAGCCGCAGCGACTGGGCTGATTACCGAACTGCGCTGATCGCCCGCTTTGGCAACCCGTATCTGAAACACAGCGTGCACCAGATTGCCACCGACAGCTCGCAAAAAATTCCGCAGCGCTGGCCGCCTTCAGTTCTAGGGCAAATCGCGCAAGGCGCTACTTTTGAACACCACGCGCTGGCCGCGGCCGTGTTCGTGCGCTACACGCTGGCCGTGGACGAGCAAGGCCAGGCCTATGCCCTGAACGACCCGCAAGCAGGGAGCCTGATGGCCCTGGGCGCAGCCCAGCGCAGCGAGCCTGAAGCCTGCGTGCGCGCCCTGTTGGCCCGTGAAGACCTGTGGGGCAGCGCCCTGCCCCAAGACGCAGCCTGGACGGCTCGCGTGACGCACTGGCACCAACACATCCTGCAGCACGGCGTGGACCACGCGGTCCAGCAACTGACCGGGGCTTGAGCCATGAAAATTACCGCCGCCCGCGTCATCGTCTGCAGCCCCGGCCGCAACTTCGTCACGCTGAAGATCGAGACCGACCAGGGCGTTTATGGCGTGGGCGACGCCACGCTCAACGGCCGCGAACTGGCCGTGGTCAGCTACCTCGAAGACCATGTTCTGCCCTGCCTGATCGGGCGCGACCCGCAGCAGATAGAAGACATCTGGCAATACATCTACAAAGGCGCGTACTGGCGGCGCGGCCCGGTGACCATGAGCGCCATTGCCGCCGTGGACACCGCGCTTTGGGACATCAAGGCCAAGATGGCGGGCATGCCGCTGTACCAGCTGCTGGGCGGGCGAAGCCGCACCGGGGTCATGGTCTACGGCCACGCGAACGGCCGTGACACCGCAGAGACGGTGGATGAAGTTTTGCGCCATAAAGAAGAAGGTTACCTGGCCATCCGCGCCCAAAGCGGCGTACCGGGGCTGAACAAAGTTTATGGCGTGGGCAGTGCCAACCGCATGTATGAACCCGCCGACGGCAACTTGCCCGGCGAGCACGACTGGAGCACTGAAAAGTATTTGCGCCACACGCCCGGCCTGTTTGAAGTCGTGCGCGAAGCCGTGGGCCCCGACATCCATTTGCTGCACGACGTGCACCACCGCCTGACGCCGATCGAGGCAGCGCAACTGGGCAAGGCGCTGGAGCCTGTGCGCATGTTCTGGATGGAAGACCCCACCCCGGCCGAGAACCAGGAAGCATTTCAGTGGATTCGCCACCACACCACCACGCCGATCGCGGTTGGCGAGATTTTCAACAGCATCTGGGACTGCAAGGCGCTGATCGAAAAGCAACTGATCGACTACATCCGCACCACCTTGGTCCACGCGGGCGGCATCACCCACCTGCGGCGCATCGCCGACCTGGCCAGCCTGTACCAGGTGCGCACCGGCTGCCATGGTGCGACCGACCTGTCACCCGTGTGCATGGGCGCAGCCCTGCACTTTGACACCTGGGTGCCCAACTTCGGTGTGCAAGAGTTCATGCCGCACAGCGAAGAAATGCTATCGGTCTTTCCGCACGACTACCGCTTTGAGCGCGGCATGATGCACTGCGGCGAATCCCCCGGCCACGGGGTGGACATTGATGAAAAGCTGGCTGCCAAGTACCCGTACCAGAGGGCTTATTTGCCGGTGAACCGGCTGCAGCATGATGGGACGCTGTGGAATTGGTGAGGTGCTTTGAATGAGGGGGCTGGTTGCTGGGGTGGCAGGCCTCAAGGTCTTTGCATCTTTAAACGCCGGATCTCTGGTCATTTGTGCCACCTTTTTGGGACTGCCACCAAGCCACGCAGGCTGTAGCCAGTGCCGCAGTGCTGTCAACACACTGCATGCGAAGCGGTGATTGGATCGCATCCAGCGCCAAAGGTGTTTCGGTGCAAGCCAGGATCACTGCGCTTACGCCCTGGTTCAGCAGTGATTCAACGGCTTTCTCAATGAGCTTTCCTGCGCTCAAAGCGTCGCCAGCCTTGACCCGCTCAATCCCAGGCAAAACCAAGGTGCTCATTGCGATCTCGTCTGGCAAAACGACGGTATAGCCCGCGCGGCGGAGTACTGGATCAAAAATTTGGGCCGCCAAAGTAGCGCGTGTGCCGATCACGCCGATTTTTGAACCCGCATCAGCCAGCAGCGTGAGTTGATTCACACTCGCATCCACAATGCTTAAAAAAGGAACTGCACATCCCTTCAGTAGATCGGGGTACCAAAAATGTGCGGTGTTGCAAGGCATGGCCAAGGCCATGGCTCCAGCGGAAATCAGGCGATCGCGCCCGGCCAGCAATTCAGGCAATGGCGAACGACCCCCATTGAGAATTGCTGCTGGTCGCGGCGCAATACGAGGGTCGGACTGCATCAAAATGGGCACATGATCGGCATCTTCTTTGGCATGCGTTGCCGAAATAACTTTGCTGAAGAAATCAAGGGTTGCCAAGGGTCCCATCCCGCCTAAAACACCGATCATGATGGTGACTCCTTCAGATATTGCTCATTGAACAGCGATCAAATAGCCACCCGCCACAAAAGCCAAGCCCAGCTTGACTCAAAAAATCATGGCCACTGGCCTCAAGACGAACTGAGTGACCTCTTTAAGGGAGGTCTTCAAACCCACGCCGGTGCCAGTGATTGTGTGAACTCAAAAGCAAAACCCGGCGCACGCGTCATCATCAAGTCAGGATTCAAAGAGGTTTCAAACCATGAAAAGCATCCATGTAGCCGTAAAGCGCTACCGAGCCACCGGTGTGAAGGAAAACGACGTTTTCTCCCTTCTTGAAATGTCCCTTGCGGCACAGATCAATCAGGCCAGCCATGCCCTTACCCGAATACACGGGGTCAAGCAAAATCCCTTCGAGTCTGGCCATCATCGTCACGGCTTCAACCATGCCGTCTGTCGGGACGCCGTAACCACCACCCACATAGTCGCAGTTGGCTTTCACGCTGTCACGACTGATGCTGCCGGGGACGCCCAAGAGTTCTGCTGTTTTGACGGCCAAGTTGTAGACATTGTTTTCCTGAGCCTCTTTAGGAGCACGCACGCCAATGCCCAGCACCGGAATTTGACTACGTGTGCCTTCAAATCCAGCCACCAAACCAGCCTGTGTGCCGGCACTTCCGGTGGCGTGCACCACGCTACTGACATTCAGGCCCTGGGTATTGAACTGGTCGACCAACTCCAATGCGCAAACCACATAACCCAGTGCGCCAATGGGGTTGGATCCACCGCCAGGAATGATGTAGGGCTTCTGGCCTTTGGCAACCAGCTCTTCGGCCAGCTTGGCCATAGCGGCATTCATGTCTGTTCCACCTGGCACTTCTTGCACGTTGGCACCATACAAAAGATCGAGGAATACGTTTCCAGATTTCTTGTAATTTTCCACTTTAGAACCGGTGCGATCTTCGAGCAGTATTTCGCACTTCATGCCCATCTTTGCTGCGATGGCCACGGTCTGGCGTGCGTGATTGGATTGAGTGGCACCCTGCGTGATGATGGTGTCTGCACCATGCTTGACGGCGTCGGCCATCAAAAACTCAAGCTTGCGCGTTTTGTTACCACCAGAGCCCAGGCCAGTGCAGTCGTCTCGCTTGATGTAAAGATTGGGGCCACCCAATGCCTCCGTCATGCGGGGCATGAATTCAAGTGGTGTAGGACCATGGGTGATGCGTACTCGGGGGAAGTTGGTGATTTTCATTTGTGCTTTCTTTTGTGGTTTGAAATGGATGCAGTACCCGTGGTCTCTAAGTGGCTGCGGCTATCTGGGTAGAAACCAAGATAATTTTCCCGATCAAAACGCAGTCCTCGTCAGTCAGCGACAAGGGCGTGCGCAAATCCAGCAATTGATCCAAAACGGCCTTTGAATTTGGAATTTCTGGCTTGCAGGCAAGGTAATGCCAGTGCTCGTAATTGCTGGTGAATGCGACTGGTGCAGGCGTGCCAAACCACTTGATGTAGAGCCCACGCAAACCGCATTGCTTGAGAAATTGCTCAATTTGATGAGGCTTTAGATTCAGGGTGAATTGAATCGAGCTCGCAATGAATTCTTCTCTTACATCCCGCGCTGGGATCGACACGTGTTCCGCTTTTGTCAGCTCGCGTTCAAGTGTGGCGTAAATGTGATTCCAACGGCGGCCACGATCAGCCAACTGCCCAATTTGGGGACGCAGCAACGCAGCGGCCAAGTTTGACATGCGCATACTGAAATTGGGTGTGACGTACTTCCAGCGCTCAAACACCTCTGAATTGGGCTTGAGGACATGCTGGTCGTACATCATGTAACAACCCGACATCAATATGGCTTGGGCAGCGACATCATCGTCATCGGTCACCAGCAAACCACCTTCACCCGAGTTGATGTGTTTGTAGGTTTGCGCGCTGTAGCAACCCACATTGCCCCAAGTACCCGTGTGTTTCCCATCCCATTTTGCACCCATGGTATGAGCGCAGTCTTCCACGATCGCGATGCTATTTTTATCGCAAATGGCTTTGATGCCTTGCAAGTCAGCAATGTGGCCGCGCATGTGCGAGAGCAAAAAAACTTTGGCACCACTTGTCGAGGCCTTGCGCTCCAGGTCAGCCAAGTCAGTCATGTAGTTATCGCTGGTTTCGATCAAAATCGCATCAGCGCCAGCATGGGCAATGGCCCCCGGTACAGGAGACAGTGTGAAGGTATTGGTTAACACCTTGTCTCCCGTTTTTACACCCAACGCCTTGAGCGCAATGAACATTGCCGCACCGCAGGAACTGACTGCCACGCAGTATTTGCTGCCCACATACTCAGCGTATTCTTGCTCCAGTAGCGACGGCTCAGGGTAGCCCTTGCCTTGCTCACCGTAACGGTGCAAGCGTCCCGAACGCATCAGGGCAATAGCGCGCTCGATGGCTTCTTCAGGTATCGGCTCGCTGGCGCTCAAGTCTTTGCCAAACCACAAGCCGTCAGGCTCAAGCAGCATGGGAGAAGTTGATGTGAAGATGCTTGAGGACATGGCTTGATCAGTGTTGATGACCTGCTAGGGTGCCCAGTTCAAAGGCCTCCTGCGGATAGTATTTTTTCAACCGGATGTCACCGGTGCGCGCATGACCCTCCATGCCTTCAAGGCGGGAAATTCTGGCTGCAACCTGCCCTACAGCACGACTGGCGCCTTGCGTGAGACGCTGGTAAGTCACGGTTTTGATGAACTTGCCGACGCTAAGACCCCCTGAGTAGCGAGCAGCGCCACGTGTCGGCAAGATATGGTTCGGACCAGCGCATTTATCACCATAAGCCACCGTGGTTTCTTCACCCAAAAACAATGACCCGTAATTGGTCAAATGGCTCAGCCACCAGTCAAGGTCTTTGGCAAAAACTTGTAAATGCTCCGGCGCGTATTGGTCACTGACCTCTACCATTTCCTCGCGGCTTCCGACCAACACGACCTCGCCATAATCACGCCATGCAGCCGTAGCGGCGTTACGCGCCAATTCGGGCAGCGCGGCAATCACGGAGGGCATGAGCTCGATGACCTTGAGCCCCAACTCGCGTGAAGTGGTGTACAGCCATACTGGGGAATCTGGGCCATGTTCAGCTTGACCCGCGAGATCGGCTGCAACCAAATTCACATCGGCTGTTTCATCCGCAATGATGGCGGACTCTGTAGGCCCAGCCAGAACATCAATGCCGATGCGGCCAAACAATGCGCGCTTGGCCTCTGCCACAAAGCGGTTGCCCGGACCCACGATCACATCGGCAGGTTTGGGTGAATACAAGCCATAGGCCATCGCAGCAACGCCTTGAACACCACCCAGTGCCAAAACAATGTCGGCACCACACAACTTCATGGTGTGCAAAATGGCGGGGTTGATGCCCACATCCTTGTGACCCGGTGAGGTGGCCACAATGTTGGGCACACCAGCCACCTTGGCCGTGCAGACGCTCATGATGGCTGATGCAGCGTGGGCATATCTACCCCCTGGCACGTAGCAGCCAGCCGTATTGACCGGGATCAGTTTTTGCCCTGCAATGAGGCCGTCTATCAGTTCTACTTCAAATTCATGCAGTGACTCCCGCTGACGTAAAGCAAAGTCCTTGATGCGAGTGTGCGCAAAGACGATGTCATCTTTCACACCTTGTGATAACTTTTTTGAAGCATTCACAAAGTCATCTTCGCTCACCACGATACTGCCGTGCCAGCCATCCAACTCGCGCGCATATTTCTCAACGGCTTCGCGGCCATTCTTTTGGATATCTGCCAGCAAACGCTGCACCGTCTCGGACGTTGCCGTGTCTATAGCCAGTTGCGAGGGGGTGGCTTTCTTCAAATACTCAATCGGCATGCCGTACTTTCAAAAATTTAAACTTGGCTCAACCACGACCCTTCCAGGGCACAACGCGTCGCTCAACAAAACGCACCAGGTGGTCAAAGGCATAAGCAATGATCGCGATCACCACAATCCCCATAATGACGATATCCGTTTGCAAAAACCTGGACGCTGACAAAACGGTGTAACCCAAGCCAGAAGTAGCGGCGACCATTTCGGCAGCCACCAGCGTTGTCCAGCCAAAGCCAATGCCAACGCGCATTGCGGTAATGATCTCTGGCATCGCTGCCGGCAAAATGACCATGCGAATCACTTGCCAGCGCGTCGCGCCGAACGAATAAGCCGCATGAATCTGCTCTATCGCTGCCGACCTAACGCCGGCGCGCGCGCCCAATACCAACGGCGCGAGCACCGACAGAAAGATCAGTAGTACCTTGGATAACTCATCAATGCCAAACCAGATGATCATGAGCGGCAGATAGGCCAGTGGTGGAATTGGGCGATAGAACTCAATCGGTGGATCAAAAATACCGCGTGCAAGCGGGCTCATGCCCATTGCAATGCCCAGAGGAATCCCGATTACGCAGGCGAGCAAGAATGCGCCAAAAACCCGCAGCGTGCTGATCCATGTATGTTCCCAAAAGCTGACGCCCGTAAACCCGTTTCTCAGCATGGTCACAAGAGCATTGATCACCTCCATCGGGGAAGGCAAGAAAAGCGGTTTTATGAAGCCGGCATAAGTGACAAACCACCAGAAAAAAATCAGGCCCGCAATGACGAACGCACTGATTTTCAAGCTGTCGCCTTGGCCAGGTACGCCATATATTTCACCGGGCTTGGCAGGCTTTGCCTTCATGAGGCCAGACCAAAAGGCAGTACTGGAATTTGTGTGGGTATCACTCATCAAGGGCTCCTGCTTCGTCAGCAAAGATAATTTTTAAAATCTCTTCTCTGAGGGCAATAAACTCTGTAGAGGCTTTAATTTCTCGCGCATTACCAGTCTCAAAATAGAGCCTGCTAAATGGCAAGTCGAAAACATGCGAAATGCGGCCAGGGCGAGGCGACATGACGATCAGCTTGGTGCCCATAAAAAGGGCTTCCTCCACGCTGTGGGTGATGAAAAAAACCATCTTTCCAGTGTCGCGCCAAACTTTCAAAATTAGCTCTTGCGCGCGCTCTCGCGTCAGCGCATCTAGTGCGCCCAGCGGTTCATCCATGAGCAAAATTGCTGGGTCACTGGTCAGCGCCCGGGCAATACCAACACGCTGCTGCATACCGCCCGAAAGCTCATAGGTGGCAGATTGCTCAAACTGCTCCAGGCCGAGTAACTTGATGAAGTCACGCGCAATGCTCTCGCGCTTGGCTTTGTCGTGACCTTGAATTTTCAAGCCGAAAGCCACGTTTTCTAGCACGTTGAGCCAAGGTAATAACGCATGCTTTTGAAACACCACTGAACGGTCAGCACCAGGCCCAGTGACGATGCGGCCATTGAGAGAAATTTCACCCTCGCTGGGCGCCATGAATCCGGCAATGAGATTGAGCAGAGTTGATTTGCCGCATCCCGATGCCCCCAATGCCACCACAAACTCTTTCTCAAGAATTTCGAGATTGATGTTTTTAAGCGCGTGAACAGGCGGCTTACCAGGAACCGGATAAAACACCGAAGCGTTTTTGATGGCAAGTGCAGTCATGGTGGGTCTCAAGGGTTTTGTGTCGCGTGTTGACCCGGCCAGCGCAGGTCAGGCCAACACGCGATGCATGCGAAGCCAATTACCTGCCTGCAGCCGCTCGTGCAAATTCGGGGTTGATAAATTTGCTGTAATCGTCTGCCGTCTTGGCGATGCGACCCGCGCCCTTGAGGAATTCAGCGGTGGACTTGATGGTGGTGGCTGCACCGCCGCCCATCCAGGTGGCGGACATGACCAAATTTCCGTCGGGGTAAGTCGTGCCATCGAGCATGGGCACCACTGCTGCAGAAGTCACACCCACATTGGCCGCCACGGCCTTGACCTTGGGCGAATCCGCGTTCCATGCGGCCTTGTTGCGGTGGTAGTCGGTATTGATCTCATTCATGGCTTTCAGGAAGGCGATCAACCCTGTGCGGTTGGCGGCCGAAAATTTGTTGGTGGCTACCCAGGCATTGAAGGTGGGAAAGCCTGTCTTGGCAACTTCACCTGCGGTAACCATGACCTTGCCGTTTTCACGCAATTTAGCTTGAACCGGAACCCACACAAAAGCTGCATCAATGTCGTTTCGTGCCCACGCAGCAGCGATTTCGGCTGGCGACATGCCGAGTATGTTGACTTCTTTTTCAGTCATGCCATACATCTTCAGTGCGCCCATGAGAGAGAAATGCGCGGTGGAGCCAATCGGCACCGCAATGCGTTTGCCTTTCAGGTCAGCAGGTTTGTCAATGCCAGCGCCGTTTCGCGAGACCAATGCTTCCGAGCTGTCAATGACTTTGCCAAAGGAGATCACCTGATAATCAATCCCGGAGCTCAGGCCGGCTGAGAGTGGCGAAGAGCCGATTTCAGAAATTTGAATGCCGCCAGAGGCCATTGCCGCGTTGACTTCTGCGCCCGAGGCGAACTGACGCCATTCAATGGTCCAACCGGTCGCCTTGTCCAGCGTCCCATCAGCAATGAGCGCTTTGTAAGGTAACGGGTCACCAAAGTGGCCGATCACCACCTTGGTTTGCGCTACGGCAAGAGACACGAGACCGAAAGTAAATGCTGAGCCGACTAGCAGTGTTTTGAGCAGATTTTTCATGGTGTTTTTTCAGTAAAAAAGTTGCGGGAATATGATGGACTGAAATCGGTTCACATGCTTTCATCACACATGACCTCATGGAATGTTAGATAGAGCTATTTTTAAAAAATAGTGCCAGATTAATTTTTGTTTAGTGCCAAAATTGAATAAGTTGAAATTTGCTTGGCTTCACAAGCAAAACTTCGGAGCAACCCTCAAACTATTCCGGGTTAACCCTTGATTGATGCCAACAGATCAACCAGGTGTAGCCATGATGACGTTTTAATTGGAAAAAAGCATGCGGCAAAAGCAGGAAATCACTGATATTTGGGCCAAACTTTTTCCAAAATTTTCTGGCAACAGTGCCACGCTTCAAGGTCGAGTGCGAGAGATGATGGTGCACTCCATTTTGATGGGCCTGATTCCGCCTGGCGCAAAAGTCCCAACCAGTCGCGCGCTGTCGAACGCATTAGGCTTGTCTCGAAACACGGTTTCACTGGCTTTGCAAGTACTCGTTGACAAGGGTTTTTTGATTGCCAGTCCTCGAAGCGGGCTGATCGTCAATGGCGATATTTTGCTTGGCCAGGTAGACCGATCGGCCCCTTCAGAACCTATGACCTCAGGCTTGAAGTGGTCCGAGCGTTTCAAATCGCACCTCATCCATCAACGCAACATCATCAAACCTGCCAACTGGCAGGATTACGCTTACCCTTTTGTTTATGGTCAATTTGACGCAAGTTTGGTGCCGCTCAAAGACTGGCGAGCCTGCTCTCACCAAGCCTTGTTTGTACCGGCTGTCAAGAAATGGGCTCAGAACCATATTGACCGCGACTCTGAGGCCTTGGTAGAGCAAATTCAACACCGATTGTTGCCTGCACGCGGCATCATGGCCAGGCGCGATGAAATTCTCGTGACCGCGGGCTCGCAAATGGCCTGCTACCTGCTGGCCAATGTGTTGGTGGATAAACAAACCGTTGTTGGCATTGAAGACCCTGGGTACCCGGATGCGCGCAATAACTTTTTGCTGCGCAGCGACCATGTCAAAGCACTTCCCATAGATGTCGACGGACTGACTGCCTCTCGTGCCATGGGTCAATGTGCCTATGTTTTCGTGACTCCCAGTCATCAGTGCCCCACCACCGTCACCATGCCGTTAAGTCGCAGGCAGGAGATTCTGGAGTTGGCCAAAAAACGTGATGTTGTTTTGTTTGAAGACGACCATGAGAGTGAGTTGAACTTTTCTGGTCGCCCTCTGCCTGCGCTGAAAAGTCTGGATACGGATGGTCGGGTTATTTACCTTGGCAGCCTGTCCAAAACACTGGTACACGGCTTGAGAATTGGCTACATCGTTGCACCTGCTGAATTGATACGCGAGCTTCGAGCCTTGCGTCGATTAATCATGCGCCATGAACCCACCAACAACTCGCACACAGCCAGCTTGTTTATTGCACAAGGGCACCATGATGCATTTATGCGCAAGTTAAACGTGACCTACAAAGAGCGTCGTGAAATTTTGACCAGCGCATTTTCAAAATATTTGCCGCAATTTGAAATTGCGCCCTCACTGGGCGGTTCTGGCGCCTGGATCAAAGGGCCTGAAAGTTTTAACAGCCAGTCTTTGGCAGAGTTATGCGCCGCTCGAGGCGTCCTGATAGAGCCGGGTGATATCTTCTTCAATAAATCTTCGAATAAGAACCAAGCTTACTTTCGTTTAGGCTATTCAGCCATCCATGGCTCATTGATCGATGCTGGTGTACGTGAAATTCAACAAGCTTACAAAGACATCAAAATTCATTCATAACTCAACTTGAAGCATGATGTTAAAAATGACTTGTCATGTTGCACCAATATGCAATAAGTTCAGGCCTTCGACGCCGTACGGGGCAAAGCTCGAGGTGTTTTACCAACACACCATGCCCTGTGACGCTTTCATCACTGTGCTTCGATCCCCAATTCCTTGATGCGCCGGGTAATGACATCAAATTCAAGCTTATAGTTGGCTTGTGCCTGTTCGGGTGTTGTCACCATCATTTCAAACCCCCGCTCCACCAGCTGATTTCTAACCTCTGGTGAGTTGGCAATGGCACGCATTTCCTGTCCAAGCCTCTGAACAATGGCGGTTGGCGTTTTGGCTGGTGCCAGTATGGCCATCCAAACACTGTTGAGGTAAAGGGGATCGGTCAACCCCAATTCTTTGAGCGTGGGCACCTGGGGCAAGGCTTGCGAGCGGTCTGCGCCCATCATGGCAATGGGCACGATCTTGCCTGTGGCCACGTGCTGACGCGCGGTGGCTACAGAAGACAACCCCAGGGTGAGGGTTTGGTTCAGCAAGTCAGTCACCACCGGGCCTTCGCCACGCTGGGGGACGTGCACCATTTCAGCCTTGAGGTCGCGGTTGAGCGACTCACCGGCCAAATGGCCCAGACCCCCGACACCCCATGAACCGTAGCTGTATTTGGCGTTGGGCACGGCCATGCGCTTGAGATCTGCAAAATTCTTGATGCCACTGGAGGTGCTGCTAGAAATCAGTGCAGGACTGCGCAATATCTGACCCACAAAGACCAGGTCTTTTTGAGGATCAAAAGGCAAACTTTTGAACAAGGCCACATTGTTGATCAGTGGATCATTGATCGACAGAAGCAAGGTGTGCCCATCCCCCTCAGCCTTGGCGACTTCTGCGACACCGATGTTGCCAGCTGCGCCCGACTTATTGTCTACCACCACGGGCTGCCCCAGAGATTTAGAGAGTTTTTCACCAAAGAGTCTGGCCACGAAATCTGTGGCGCCTCCTGCTGGGTAAGGTACAACGAGGCGGATGGTTTTGGTCGGGTAAGTTTGTGCATGCCCTGTCAGGCAAAGCAAAGTCGCAAACAGTCCCAAAGCGAGGGGCCTGATCAATTGTTTCATAGGGTCTCCTGGTGTGTTGAAAGATTTAAACGGTCATGCCGCGAGGTCTTCAGCGCTTTTTTCGTCAGAAAGTGTCTTTCTGAACTGCATCAACGCGGCATCGAAATGCAAAGGCAGCATGGGGTTGAATGCAGGTGTTTGCATGTTCAGGTGCTGCGCGGTGATCATGTTCCGGTCTTCTTCAAAGGCCTGGACCAAGGAGTTGTAGATGCTTTGTGTAACCGTTTCATCGCCCAGATCGCTTTGGTGGGACTGCTGAAAGAAGTAGTGGGTACTGTTTTCGGTTTCAGGGGTCAGTGTCTGGCAGCTGTGAAGTTGGACAGCTTGACTCATGTCATCAGGTGCGGTGCCTACGGGCTTGCCACCCGAGTGCATCAACAAGGTTGCAGGCAGTAAAAATTCATAATCGAACCAACGGTCGAGATGGGTTGTAAAGGTCCTGAAGCGTTGGTAAAAAGGCGGTGACGGCACGTCAGGAATGTGCCGAATGACGCGAATTCCACGCTGCCCAGGCTGGGTGACCTTCTCGATTGTCGGCCTGGCTTGGGCAATGGCCGTTGAACCACCTAGAGTTTTTTCATGCACATAACTCAGGTGAGAAAAATCCAGCAGGTTGTCACAGATAAGAAGGTAAGGGGTGGCGTAGTGCAGGTAACCAGGGATGTTTTTCCAAGCCGGGTCACTGCACGAAAAATTGTCTGGCAAAAAGGCTTCATCTGCTTTGGTCGGGTCGCCCATCCAGACAAACACCCAGTTATTTTTGGTGACCACGGGGTAAGCGCGCACACAGGCTTTTGAGGGCACCTTGTCGGCTCCCGGGATTTCGGTGCAATGCCCTTGGGCATTGAACTTGAGGCCGTGATAACCACAGCGGATGCTGTCACCTTCGCGGCGACCGGCTGACAGGGGTGCGTGTCGATGGCAGCATCTGTTTTCAAGGGCGGCCAATTTGCCGTCTTGCTTGCGATACACCACGACGGGCTCATTAAGAACCTTTCGCTGGAATAACTCTGTTGATTCAGCCGATGGTATTTCATGCTCCCAAGCAATCACATACCAGCAATTTTTAATCCACATGCATGAACCTTGTTGTTGCCGTTTGACCTACGTCATCAATCAATGTACGAGCATGAGAAAAAGCTGTCTGTCCCCTTCGAAAGGGACAACGCTAGGATCTTGGACGGCTTTTGCGAAGCTGTTCAGCTGACCATGAGCCAGCGAACCAAACGCAAACGGTCGCTGGGACCCCCTTGCGCTTGAAGCTTGGCATAGGCACGCTTGCGCAGCGTCATCACAGTCGAAGGTGCAACGCCCAGGTCGACAGCAATGCCATCCACACTCATGCCTGAAGCAATGCGTGCGCACACGGCCCTTTCCCGGGCCGACAGACCTGGCGCACGGGCATGCAGAGCATCTTCCAATTGCTCCGCCGTTGTGGCACCACTGAAAATCTTGAGCCCAGCAAGGCGCGACCTGAAAACCTGTGCGATCAGTGCCCCTAGGGGAAGCAGTGTCTCAAGTTCACCCGGGGTGAAGTGACCCTGTTTGGCAGAGCGGTAAAGATTCACAGCCAAGCGATGTTCGGGTGAGGGAGAAAACAGAAACGACAAGCGGTCTGGCAAATTTTCACGTTCGTAAATGTCACGTTTCCAAGCGTTGTCTGGAATATCTTCACGCATCACATGCAAGGCAGCAACACCCTCGCACTTTTTATCATGGGCGTGCATTTGGTCCAGCAGGTGCGTGACCGGATCTTGTTTGAAGTACAAGTTTCGGTAACGTTCAAAACACTCTCTTGTGACATCACGGTTCGGCTGGCTTTCTTTGGTCGCGTAGGCGAACTGAATCGGTTTTTGACCCGAAGAGGGATGCTCAACCAGGGAGATGTAATCAACGTCGCTGATCTGGTTGATGGCTTGAAGTATGGGCTGGCTGATGGTCAGAACGCTCACATTCAGCAGGTTCGACAAAACCGATACGGGCATCTTGGCTGTACCCGTTGTCTTGGAAAAGTCCCAAAATTCTTGCATGGATCGTTTATACGTCAGCCCATGACCCTTGTCATCAGGACTTGCGATCGTGGGGGACTTGATGCCTGCCTAAATCATCCGCCCCAACGCCGCCTGCAAATGCTCTGACGGCAAACGCTTGAAGCCCGAATGGGCAAAGCGCTGCAAGCGCCCCTGAATGAAGGCCACCAGCAAGGATGCGGTCACTTGTGCATTGGCCGTTGGCGTGGCGGACTCGGTGCCTTTGAGCGATTGGCGCAGTTGCGCTTCGATCTTTTCGAACAGCAAGTTGATGCGCTCTTGCAGGCGCTCGTGCTCCAACACCAGCGCATCGCCGTTCATGACGCGGCACATGCCGGGGTTTTTTTCGGCAAACTGCATCAGCAGTGTCACGATGCGCGTGGCTTGGTTGGGGCCCACAGGTTCGCGGTCGGTGACTTGCCGAATCAAACCGATCACGGACTGGTCCACAAAGTCGATCAGGCCTTCGAACATTTGCGCCTTGCTGGCAAAGTGCCGGTACAAGGCCGCTTCGCTCACGCCAATTTTAGTGGCCAAGCCTGCGGTGGTGACGCGTTCGGCACCGGGCTGCTCGAGCATGGCCACCAGGGTTTGCAATATCTGCAACCGGCGTTCACCGGGGCGTGGCCGTTTGCGTGCCGGCGTCGATTCCTCGTCGCGCTCGTGCTCGTGTTTTGAGGATGGATCTGAAACTGCCATGTCTTCCCTTTGTGGTGACGCCGCGCTTGCTGTCGGTCTGGTTTTATCGGCTGCTGATCATGGTGCCAAAAGCTTGCTCAGAAAGCACCTCGAGCAGCATGGCATGGGGCACACGGCCGTCGATGATGTGCACCGCGTTGACGCCGCTTTTGGCGGCATCGAGCGCGCCCGCAATTTTGGGGATCATGCCGCCACTGATGGTGCCGTCGGCACACAATTCGTCAATGCGGCTGGGGGTCAGATCGGTGAGCAAGTTGCCTTCTTTGTCGAGCACACCCCGGATGTTGGTGAGCATGAGCAACTTTTCGGCTTGCAGCACGGCGGCCAGCTTGGCGGCCACCACGTCGGCGTTGATGTTGTAGCTTTCATTGTTCACACCAAAACCAATGGGGCTGACCACCGGAATGAAGGCGTCGTCTTGCAGGCATTGGAGGATAGAGGGGTCAATGCTTTCAATCTCGCCGACCTGGCCCACGTCGTGTTCTTTGGTGGGGTCTTGACTGTCGATCAGGCGCAGTTTTTTGGCACGGATCAGGCCACCGTCTCGGCCCGTCAGGCCAACGGCTTTGCCGCCGGCGCGGTTGATCATGCCGACGATGTCTTGCTGCACTTCGCCGCCCAGCACCCACTCGACCACTTCCATGGTTTCGGCATCGGTCACGCGCATGCCTTGGATGAATTCGCCAGTTTTGCCCAGGCGCTTCAAGGCCGTTTCGATCTGTGGGCCGCCGCCGTGCACAACCACCGGGTTCATGCCCACCAGTTTGAGCAGCACCACGTCTTCGGCAAAGGCTTGCTGCAGGGCCGGGTCGGTCATGGCGTTGCCGCCGTATTTGATGACCAGTGTCTTGCCGTGGAACTTGCGGATGTAGGGCATGGCCTGCGCCAGGATCTGGGCTTGGTCATGCGGTGCAACGGTGGAGGCAGCAGTGGTGTCGGTCATGGTTCGAAACGGGGTTGTCGAAGAAGGTTCACAAAGTTCTGGAGATTGTGCCGCAAGCCCAAGACAGCTCAGAGAATCTCGGCCAGCATGCGGTTGACACCTTGCTGCCAGGGCGGCAACACCAGCCCAAAGGCTTGCTGCAGTTTGTGGGTGCTGAGGCGCGAATTGAAAGGCCGCTTGGCCGGCGTCGGGAAAGCCGAAGTGGGCACGGGGGCGATGTCGGTCACTTTCAGGCCCTGCTCGGGTTGGAGGTGCCGCGCCTGCGCGATCACATGGCTGGCATAGCCGTGCCAACTGGTTTCACCCGAAGCCACCAGGTGGTAAATGCCTGCCAAAGCCGGTGTCGGGTTGGCCATGGCTTGGCGGATGGCGTGGGCCGTCACATCGGCGATCAGGTCTGCGCCGGTGGGCGCGCCGTGTTGGTCATCGATCACCGTGAGGCGTTCGCGTTCACCAGCCAGGCGCAGCATGGTCTTGGCAAAGTTGCCGCCCCGCGCTGCATAGACCCAGCTGGTGCGAAAAATCAGGTGTTTGCAACCACTGGCAACAATGGCTTGCTCGCCTTCGAGTTTGGTCTGGCCGTATACGCTGAGCGGCCCGGTGGCATCGCCCTCTTGCCAAGCTTGATTGCCTTGGCCGCTGAACACGTAGTCGGTCGAGTAATGCACCAGCCAGGCACCGATTGCGGCAGCGGACTGCGCCAGCGCGGCGGGGGCGGTGGCGTTCAGGCAGCGGGCTAGGTCGGGTTCGGACTCGGCCTTGTCGACTGCCGTGTGGGCGGCGGCGTTGACAATGACGTCGGGACGCCAGTCGCGCACCGTTTGCGCCAGGCGCTCCGGGTGGTTCAAGTCACCGCAAAAGTCTGTGCTGTGCCGGTCCAGCGCCAACACTGGGCCCAAGGGGGCCAGGCTGCGCTGCAATTCCCAGCCGACCTGGCCATTTTTTCCAAGCAATAGGATTTTCATGAGGCTTGGTATTGTTTTTGGACCCAGTCGCGGTAGCCGCCGCTTTGCACATTGCTGACCCATTGCGGGTTGGCCAGGTACCACTGCACGGTTTTGCGGATGCCGGTTTCAAAGGTCTCGGCCGGCTTCCAGCCCAACTCGGCCTCGAGCTTGTGGGCATCGATGGCATAGCGCCGGTCATGGCCGGGGCGGTCGGTCACGTAGCTGATTTGCTGGGCGTAGGGCTGGCCGTCGGCGCGGGGGCGCAACTCGTCCAGCAGACCGCACACCGTTTTCACAATCTCGATGTTGGGCTTTTCGTTCCAGCCGCCCACGTTGTAGGTCTCGCCCAGGCGGCCGGCTTCGAGCACGCGGCGAATCGCGCTGCAGTGGTCCTTCACATACAGCCAGTCACGGATCTGCATGCCGTCTCCGTAGACCGGCAATGGCTTGCCCGCCAACGCATTGACGATCATGAGTGGGATGAGTTTTTCGGGAAAGTGATACGGGCCGTAGTTGTTGGAGCAGTTGGTGGTGAGCACCGGCAGGCCATAGGTGTGGTGCCAGGCGCGCACCAGGTGGTCAGAGGCGGCCTTGCTTGCGCTGTAGGGGCTGTTGGGCTCGTAGCGGTGCGTCTCGGCAAAGGCGGGGTCGTCTTTGGCCAGCGAACCGTAGACCTCGTCGGTGGAGACGTGCAAAAAACGGAAAGCCGATTTGCGACTTTCAGGCAAAGCCGACCAGTACCCACGCACCGATTCCAGCAATCGGAAGGTGCCCACGATGTTCGTTTCGATGAAGTCTCCCGGGCCATGGATGGAGCGGTCCACATGGCTTTCGGCGGCGAAGTTGAGCACAGCGCGGGGTTGGTGCTCGGCCAGCAAGCGGCTGACCAGTTCGGCGTCACCGATGTCACCTTGCACAAAGACATGCCGCGCATCGCCTTGCAGGCTGGACAAGGTTTCCAGGTTGCCCGCGTAAGTGAGTTTGTCGAGGTTGATGATGGGCTCTTGGCTGGATGCCAGCCAGTCCAGCACAAAATTGGCGCCGATGAATCCGGCCGCGCCGGTGACAAGTAGGGTCATGGATGGGATCTGCTCAAGGGTGCCACGGGAGGCTGCACCAACAAATGCTGATTTTAGAAGCATCGCCGGGTGATTCCGACAAACAGCGGCTGGCTGCAACCCAGAGCCCAAAGTAGCGGCATCAGGTTACAGTGGCAGTCTGTTCAGGAAGTGCACCATGGCCTCATCAAAAGACACCCCCCACAAGACCCACCCCATGGCCAACGCCTCTGAAAGCGTGACGCCGCCAGCGCAGCATGTTTGGCTGGCAGGCTTGGGGGCGCTGGCCAAAGCGCAGCAAGAAGGCAGCAAAGCGATTGAGGCACTGGTGAACGACGGACTGGCTTTTCAGCGCAAAAGCCAGTCCGAGGCGCAACAACGCCTGCAAGAGGCCACTGAGCGCCTGAGCCACCTGACCACCGACTTTGGTCAATCTACCTCAGGGCGAGTGGACAAGCTGGAACACCTGTTTGAAGACCGCGTGGCCAAGGCCTTGCATCGGCTGGGCATGCCCTCGCTGCTGGACATCCAGATGCTCAACGACCGCGTGACCCAACTCGAAGCGGAGTGGCTCGCCATGAGCGGCAGCACACAACAGCCAGCCCAGGCGACCGCCAAAAAGGCCAAGTCCTTGTCGAAGTCGGCACGCCAAGCCTCGGTCAAACCCTTGGTCAAAGCTGTGGGCAAAACAGCCGCAAAAACTGCCGCCAAATCCGCCCCCAAGACTTCATCGGCCAGCGCCAAAAAGCAGCGCAGCAAATCGGCCTGATCGGCCTGGCCCACGCCGCTGACTTGCCATGGCCAAAAAAGCCCCCCGCCGCACCGCTGAGCGCATCGCCGAGGTGACGCTGGGTCTTTTCAACCGGTTCGGCGAACCAAATGTGTCAACCACGCTGATCTCGGCCGAACTGAGCATCAGCCCCGGCAACCTCTACTACCACTTTGCCTCCAAGGACGCACTGGTCAACCACCTGTTTGACCAGTACGAGAGCGCCATGCTGGCCCTGCTGGATGCTGCGCCGGATGTGCAAGACATTGAGGACGCCTGGTTTTTTCTGCACTCGCTTTTTGAGCGCGTCTGGAACCACCGCTTTTTGTACCGCGACCTGAACAATTTGTTGTCGGGCAACCGGCATCTGGAAATGCATTTTCATGCCGTGCTCACGCGCAAGACCCATGCGTTTCGGCAGATGCTGGAATCACTTGCGGCAGCGAGTCTGATGCGCATCGACCCGGACAGCATTGAAACCCTGTCAGCCAGCATGTCGGTGATGGTGACGTATTGGCTCAGCTACGAGTATGTTCGAGACCCACGACACGCCATGGAGCCCGCCAACGCAGGTTTGGCCCTGACCCGATGGGCTCAGCATGTACTGGCCTTGCTGACGCCTTATATGGCCAGCGCTGACTTGCAAAATCACCTGCGCGGTCTGAGCACAGCCTACAGCGCGACTCAGCGCTGAAAGACCGCCTGACGGGCGCTGCGCTGCGGCCTTCAGGCAAAGCGCGATGCGGCTATGGCCAAGAGACCATCGAAAATCAGGTTGTCCACCAGCTCGAATTGCACCGACATGCTCGGGGCCATTTTCCAGCCTGCACCGCCCGTCATGATGCACATCGGCTCCAGGTGGGTGTGGTCTCGCAGGTGCTGCACCATGCGCTCGCACGCCCCGGCAATGGCGTAAGTGCCACCGCTGGTCAGGGCGTCGCTGGTGTTGGTGGGAAAAGGGGTCACCTCGCCCGTGGGCACATGCAACCCGGCTGTGCCCGACTCGAGGGCACGCAGCATGATGCCGTGGCCCGGCAGGATCAGGCCCCCCAAAAAGCGCCCTTCGGCGTCTATGGCCTCCACCGTGACGGCTGTGCCCACCATGACCACCACCAGCGGGCGCGCAGGGCCTGACTGCGCCAGCATGCGCTGGCGCGCACCGATCATGGCCACCCAGCGGTCTGCACCCAAGCGCGAGGGGTAGTCGTAGCCGTTGATGAGCCCGGCTTCTTGCGAGCTGGGCACCACCCACTGGGGCGGGAAGTCCCACAACTCCATTTGCTCTTGCACCCGGCGCTTGATGGCATCACCCGCCACCACGCAGCCGAGCATATGGCGTGGCACTGGCAACTGGGCCCAAGAGCCTTCCGAAAGCCGGTCAATGTTTTCGAGGAATTCGGCGCCGTGGGCCACCAATTCAGCACGAGGACTGGGTTGCGCGTACAACGCCCATTTCAGGCGGGTATTGCCTACGTCGATGGCTAAAAATGTCATCCGCCGATGATAATGATTTTTGACAATTGCCCTGTCGGGCTGTCCCTCAGTCGGGCTGCCCGGCAGTTTTGGCTTTGTGGATGGCAGCTTGAGCATCACGGCCCAAATTAGCTGGCACCTCATTCCCCTCAATCTGAAGCATCAGGCCCAGCAGGCGTGCACCATGCTCCACCGCCATGGAGGCGTATTTGATGTCGCCTTGAACCAGCGCACTTGCCATGAGTTCGACCCTCTCATAAGCATAGATATTGCCCGACACTTTGCCCGCCACGACGATGCGACTGGCCATGACATCTCCCTGGATTTCGCCATTGGTTCCGATCACCACCGAGATGGCGGAGTCTTTGGGCGCTTCGATATTACCCACCACCTTGCCGTCAATTTGAACACTTTCATTCAGTTTCAGGCACCCATGGATTTCGGCATTACGCCCGATCAGCGTGTCGAACTTTTCATGGCCCATGACCAAAGGGGTATGTGTCGTTTTTTTTGAGCCAAACATGTTTTCTCCTTTTCGCTTCGAATACCCGAGATTATCAGAGCTTGGCCCAAGCTGCCAAAGCTTTGGTAGGGTGCATGGCCACGCCGTTGTAAATGACTTCGTAATGCAAATGGGGTCCTGTGGAGCGGCCTGTGTTGCCCAAAGTGCCCACCTTTTGTTGGCGGACCAAGACATCACCTAGCTTGACCTCAATGCTCTGCATGTGAGCATAACGCGTTGTGAAACCATTGGCATGTAAAACATCCACCATGTTGCCATAGGCCCCCATGTATTCAGCACGCGAGACCACGCCTGGCGCTGTGACAAGGATGGAAGTTCCCACAACGGCTACAAAGTCAATGCCCTCGTGCAGGCTGGTTTGGTGGGTGATCGGGTCGGGCCTGAAGCCAAAACCGCTTGACAAAACGAACTCACCGGTCAAAGGCAATGTGGTGGGGAGTTCATCGAGCCGAACGAGGTCTTGTTGCCACAGATCGAGCATCTCTGTCATGGCTTGGTCGTACACCTGTACCCGTTTGAGTGCTTGTCCAATCCGGTGGTCAAGCCGCTCACCGTTGGAGCTCAAAGATCCGAGCAGGTTTAAGGGACCACCACGGCCCCAGATTGGGTTGTTTTTGGGGGTGCCAGTGGGCAGAAGCTTTTCCACGCCCAGTCGGCCCAGGGCATCGTTCTTGATGCTTTCAATCTCTTTGAGTTTATCGGCCAAAGTACCCAGTTGTTCGTTCAGTGCGTCGAGGCGTGCTTGGTGGCGGGCCTCCATTTTCATTTGCTCGGCCTGGCTTGTGACTCCGCCTATCCGGTGGGCCAGCTCAGGGAAGTACTCTATGGCCAACCGCAGGCCGACAAAATGCGAGACAAAACCCAGGAGCATAAAAAAACTGGCCATGGCGGCCACCACCATCGCCATCTTTTGAGCCGTGATGGACAAGGTCACCACTTTTGAAGCCGAGCCGCTGACCCAAATCAATTGCATAAGAACTCCACTGACCCACAGGCCGAACGAAAGTCCTGCAAATTAAATCATAAATTATTATTCAAAAGTATTCATTTTAAATTTAATTAAATAATTAAAGTGAATTTATAGATTTAGCTGTCAAAGTCGCCAATAACACCCCCATGCAGGGGTACGCCCGAGGTACGGCTTGCATGTCTGACAAGAAAGGGGCCTGTGCAATGACCCGATCTGCGCGTTCGTCAAATCTTTGGGCGGGCCACCGGCATCACCGACTCGTAAGCCCTTGCGGCGCGCAACACCAGCGCGTCGCCAAACATGGGCCCCACGATCTGCAGACCCATGGGCAAGCCACTTTGGGTCAGGCCACAAGGCACGGTGATGGCGGGTTGCTGGGTGAGGTTGAAGGGATAGCTGAAAGGCGTCCAGCCCAGCATGGACACCGGGTTCATGGTCACCATACCTGCCGCACGCGCCTCAAAGGCCGGGATGGACACCGCAGGCGTGACCAGCAGATCAAAGCGCTGCATGAACTGGCGCATGTGCGAGCCCAAAACGCCTCGGCGTTGGTTGAGTTGTTGGATTTGCAAGGCGCTCAGTTGCGCCCCCAGTTCGGCCTCGGTTTGGAAGTCGGGGTCGGCCACGGCCTGTTGCTCGGCGCTCAAGCCCTTCCACAAGGTGTAGGCGCCCAAAAACCAAAGGCCGGTGGTGATCTCGAGCGGGTCCTCGAAGCCGGGGTCGATCTTCTCCACATGCGCGCCCAGGGCTTGCAGTTGCTGCACTGCGGCTTCAACTGCAGCAGCGATTTCGGGGTGCACATTTTTTGCATAGCCCAAGGTGGGCGAATAGGCAATCTTCAAGCCTCGAATACCGTCTTCCAGGCCCACGGTGTAGTCGCTGGTGTCAGGGGGCAGCGATGTCCAGTCGCGGGCATCGGGCTGCTTGAGCACGTTGGTCATCAGGGCCGCGTCTCGCACGCTCATGGTGTGCGGCCCCAAGTGGGCCACCGAGCCAAACGGTGACAGGGGGTAGGCCGGCACGCGGCCAAAGCTGGGTTTGAGGCCCACGTTGCCGCAAAAGGCCGCCGGAATGCGCACGCTGCCCGCACCATCGGTGCCCACGCCAATGGGCCCCAGGCCTGCGGCCACGGCGGCGGCTGTGCCGCCCGAGGAGCCGCCAGGGGTGTGGTTCAGGTTCCAGGGGTTGCGGGTGATGCCGGTGGCCGGCGAATTGGTCTCGCCCTTGCAGCCAAATTCGGGGGTGGTGGTTTTGCCAAGCAACACGGCACCGGCCTCGCGCAGGCGGGCGGTGGACGGGGCGTCAACATCCCAGGGCTGGTTCGGGTCAACCGTGCGGCTGCCGCGCAAGGTGGGCCAGCCTTGGGTCAGGATCAGGTCCTTGATGGAGGTGGGCACGCCATCCAGTGCGCCCACGGGCGTGCCTTGCTGGCGGTGTGCCTGCCAGCGGGCTTCGCTGGCGCGAGCGCTGGCCAGAGCCGCTTTTTCGTCGACCAGGCAAAACGCATTGATTTGCGGGTTGACGCGCTCGATGCGCGAAATCACCGCCTGCGTCACCTCGACCGGTGAGGCCTGGCCGCTGCGGTACAGCGCCAGCAGTTCGTGGGCGGGGGCTTGGGTCAGGTCTTGGGGTGTCGCGCTCATGGGGGTGCCTCTTCAAAAAATGATCAAAAACCTGACCGTCCAACCACTTCAAGGACGGGTGCGGGTGTTCGGGCTGAGTTTTTTCCAGGGCAGATCGCCCGGATCGGCGGCCATAGGGCCTGCCGCTTTGGCCACCAGCACGCGGCTGGCGATGGGGGTAAAGTCGGCCCGGAAATGGTTGGAGCTTTTGACCACGAGCAGCTTCATTTGCTCAGGGTGGATGCCCACGGCGCGAAACAGTTCGCGGTCGAGCATCTGGCATTTGCCGCTGGACACGGCGATGAACACGCCATCGATTTCAAGGCAAGCGCAAGGTCCGATCTTGGCTTTCATGCCGGTCATCATCGGGCCTTTGAGTTCGCAGTAATCTGGCCCCAATGCCCGAACCGTGAAGCGCCCTTGCAAGGGCGGGTCGCTCGCCTGGCCCGTGAAGGTGGGCACGGCCTTGCCTAAAGCCAGCTGCAGGCTGGCCCCCACGCCTGCTGCATGGGCCATGCGGGCAGCCTCAGGGTCGTACAACAAACCCAGCGCCACCTGGCCAGGCCAGCGCCGGCCCGCGCCTTGTTGCAGCAAGGCATGCAGCATGCCGGTGGTGTTGCTGTCACCGCCTGCGCCCGGGTTGTCCTGCGTGTCGGCCATGACCACGGGCGCAGCAGACACTTCGGCCGTGGCAAAGGCTTGCGTGACCGCTTCGCGGGCGGGCAACACATCGGGGCGCCACTGGCCAGGTTCAGCCACGCGCTCAAACAGGCGCTGCACGGCCATTTCAGCTTGCGGGCCGTGGCCCCAGACCACGGGGCCGCATTCGGCAAAGTCAGACGCCGGAAAGCCCATGCAAAAACTGAGCATGCAACCGGTTTGCGACTCCAGCGCAATCATCTCGTCGTATAGGTCTTTGGCCGGGGCCATCCAGGTGCTTTGCGCGTTGAGTGGAATCAAAAACGGCAGGCGACGCGCCTGCATCGGGCGCTTGCCACCCGCGCGAAAATGCTCGCGAAGCAACAGGGCCGCCCGTTCACCGGTCTCGGCCATGTCGATGTGCGGGTAGGTGCGGTAAGCCACCAAGCCATCGGACAACTGCAGCATGCGCTCGGTCACGTTGGCGTGCAGGTCCAGGCCGGCCACAATGGGCAGCTTGGGGCCCACCACGGCGCGGATGCGCGCGATCAGTTCGCCTTCGCTGTCGTCTGCGTTTTCAGCCACGGCTGCGCCATGCAAATCCAGGTACACACCGTCCAGCCCCTGCACCATGGCCGCTCGCACGTCATCCAGGATGGCGATGCAAATGCGCTCGAACGCATCTTGCGTCACATAAGAAGATGGCGTAGCTCCGGCCCAAGCCGAGGGCACCAACTGCCAGCCTTCGCGCCGCGCCGCGTCGATGAAGCCGCCCGCCGGAATGTTCACGCCCGTCATCTGGTCGATCATGGCTTGCCCGCGCACATAGGCCGGAAAGGCCTCGCCGCTTTGGAAGGCCGCCCAATCGGCCAGGCTGGGGGCAAAGGTGTTGGTCTCGTGCTGGTAACCAGCGATCAAAATACGGGTCATGGCGGGCCGTGTTCAGGGTTCAAATCAAGCCGACTAAAGCTGCGCTGTCGCGGTGCGACATCAAGGTGCGGCTTCAAGGGGCGGCTTCAAGGGGCGGCAAAGCGGCAGGCGCTGCGTGCAACAGGCGGCGCGTGTAATCTTGTAGGGGGTTGGCGTAGAGCTCGGCGGTCGGGCCTTCTTCGACGATCAGGCCTTGGTGCATCACGATCACGCGGTCGCACAGCTGCGCGGCCACACGCAGGTCGTGGGTGATGAACAGCAAGCCCAGACCCAAGCGGCCCTGGATTTCGCGCAGCAAATTCAAAATTTGCGCCTGCACACTCACATCGAGGGCGCTCACCGCCTCGTCGGCCACCAGCACCTGGGGGCGACATGCCAGCGCCCGCGCTATGGCCAGGCGTTGGCGTTGACCGCCGCTGAATTGGCTGGGGTAACGCTTGAGCGCATCCACCGGCAGGCGCACCTGCGCCATCAGCTCGGCCGCCAAGGCTTCGGCCTCAACGCGTGATTGACCAAAGTTCATGGCCCCTTCGACCATGGACTGCCCCACCGTGCGGCGCGGGTTGAGCGAGCGGTTGGGATCTTGGAACACCACCTGCACCCGGTTGCGCAATGGCCGCAAACGGCTCTCGGGCAAAGTGGCCACCTCATCGTCACCCCACAAGATGCGGCCCTCGGTCGGATCGATCAGGCGAATCAGGCAGCGCGCAAAAGTGGACTTGCCCGAACCGGACTCGCCCACAATGCCCACGGTCTCGCCGGCGTGCACCGCCACATGGGCGTTTTGCAGCGCGGCGGTGGCGCGGTTGCGGCCCATCCAGTCGCGGCTGGCGTAGGTTTTACCCACGCCCTGGCCCGACAACAAAGCCGAACCACTGAAGGCGGGTTTGGCCGCAGGCGGCGTCATGCCCGGCACGGCGGCGAGCAACTGGCGGGTGTACTCCGCCTTGGGTCGGCGCAGCACCTGCTCGCAAGGACCGCCCTCGACCGCTTCGCCCTGGTTCATCACCAGCACCTCGTCGGCGATCTCGGCCACCACCCCCATGTCGTGCGTGATGAAAAGCACCGCACTGCCCTGCTCGCGTTGCAGGTCGGCAATCAAGCGCAAAATTTCTTTTTGCGTGGTCACGTCGAGCGCCGTGGTCGGCTCGTCGCAAATGATCAAGGCCGGCTTGAGCACCACGGCCATGGCGATCACGATGCGTTGGCGCTGACCCCCACTCAGCTGGTGTGGGTAGCTGCGCAGCATGCGCTCAGGATCAGGCAAGCGAACACGCTCAAAGATGCGCAAAATTTCGGCGCGGCGTTGGTCACGGGGCCAATCGGTGTGCGTCGAGAGCAACTCGTCGACCTGGTCACCGCAATTCATTACCGGATTGAGCGCGGTCATGGGTTCCTGGAAGACCATGCCCATGCTGCGCCCGCGCAAGGCGCGCAAACGCGAGGTCGAAGCATTGAGCAAGGACTCGCCTTGCAGCACGATCTCACCACCGCTGGCGCGCAGCTCCTTGGCCAGCAAACCCATCACCGTGGTGGCCATGACCGATTTGCCCGAACCTGACTCACCCACCACACACAAGGTCTGCCCGGGATGGATCGTCAATGACACCTGGTGCACCGCGTGCGCCCGGTCACTGCCCGCAGGCAGCGCCACCGAGAGTTGTTGAATGGACAGGACCGGTTGAGGGGATGCTGTGTTCATCATGTCCCCCTCTTTGCAAACTTGGGGTCAAGCACGTCGCGCAAACCATCCCCCAACAAATTCACGGCCAGCACCGTGGGCACCAAAAACAAGGCGGGGTACAGCACGTTGCCGGGGTACTGGCTAAATTGCACACGCCCCTCGGCCATGATGTTGCCCCAGGTTGGGATGTCGGGCGGCAGGCCCAGACCCAAAAAACTCAAGATCGCCTCGGTCAGCACCGCAGACGCGGCCACAAAGGTGCCCTGCACGATCAAGGGGGCCAAAGCATTGGGCAAAATATGCCGCCACAGGATCACGGACGTGGGGGTGGCCAGCGCACGGGCCGCCTCCACAAAAGGCTCTTCGCGCAAACTCAAGACCAAAGAGCGCACCAAACGCGTCACACGCGGTACCTCGGGGATGGCGATGGCCACCACCACCGTCCACACTTGCGCGCCCAAGGCCGCCACCAGCGCAATGGCCAACAAAATGGCAGGAATGGCCATCAGACCGTCCATGAAGCGCATGAGCACCGCATCGACCTGCCGAAAGTAACCGGCCATCATGCCCAAAAATCCGCCCAACGCCAGCGCCAGCGCGGCGGTGAATCCCCCCACCAACAAAGACACTTGCGCCCCGTAGACCACGCGGCTGTATAGATCGCGGCCAAAGCTGTCGGTGCCCAGCCAGAAGGTGTGGGCCACCGTGCTGCCGTCGACCAAGGTGAAGACACCCTTGAGGCCCGCAGGCTTGTTGATGAAGTTGGAGTCCATGGCGGCCGGGTCCAAGGTGCCCAGCCAAGGTGCCAGCAAGGACACCAAGACCATGAACCCGAGCACCACGGCACCAAACCGGATCGAGCCGTTGGCCCATAAACGATGAGAGACTGACATCAGTAACGGATCCTCGGATCAAGAAAGAGGTAGCTCAAATCGACCATGAGGTTGATGAACACGTAGGCGCAGGAAAATAGCAGGACCAGCCCCTGGATCACCGGGAAATCGCGGTTGAGCACTGCGTCCACCGTCAACTGGCCCAGCCCCGGGATGGCGTACACCGTCTCGGTCACCACCACCCCGCCAATCAACAAGGCCACGCCAATGCCGATCACGGTGACGATGGGCACGGCCGCATTGGCCAGCGCGTGGCGCAACAGCACCACCTGCTCGGTCAGGCCCTTAGCCCGAGCGGTGCGGATGTAGTCTTCGGTCAGGGCCTCGGACACGCTGGCCCGGGTGACCCGCGCAATCAGCGCCACATAAATCATGGCCAAAGTCATCCAGGGCAAGATCAACTGCCGCATCCAATCCCATACGCCGACACTGCGCGGCCCGAACAAGGTCTTGTAGCCCTGCACCGGCAGCCATTCCAAACGAATGGCAAACAAATAAATCAGCAAATAGCCCACCACAAACACCGGCACCGAAAAACCAGCCACCGAAAAACCGGACAGGATTTTGTCGAGCCAGCCCCCCATGCGCCAGGCCGCAATGGTCCCCAACGGAATGGCCACGGCAATGGCCAGCACCAAGGTGCCCGCTGCCAGGGAAAGGGTCGGTTCGATGCGCTGACCGATCAGCTCGGTGACGGGTTTGTTCAGGTAATACGAAAACCCCAGATCGCCCTGAAACACCCGCCCGATCCATATGAAGTATTGGGAAACAATGGAGCGATCCAGGCCCAACTGTTCGCGGATGCGGTTGATGTCGTCGTTGGTGGCGCTGTTGCCGGCAATGACCGCCGCCGGGTCACCGGGGGCCAACCTCAGGATGAGGAAGACCACCAGCGACACGACGAGCAGGACCGGCAGCACCGCCAGCAGGCGGCGCAGGACGAATTGAAACATCGCTCAGGACCTGATCAGTTTTTCTTGAGGTTCCACATGGCCGGGATGCCGGGTGTTTCCAAAAGGCCACTCACATTGCTGCGAAGCACTGTGGGCGAGCGGTATTGGCCCAAAGGTGCGTGGGTGGCTGTTTCAAAGGCCACAGCCTGAATCTGGCTGGCCAGTTTCTTTTTCTCTTCGTTGGAGCCTGCACGGGCAAAACTGGCCTTCAATGTCTCAAGGCGCGGCTCGTTTTGCCAGCCGAACCAACCGGTGTCGCCTTTGGCGTTCAGCATGGCCATGGCCAGCGGGTTGGAGATGTCGCCGGCCGTCCAAGCGGTCAGGAAAGCATTCCAGCCACCCGCTGCAGGCGCGTCTTTCTTGGCGCGGCGGGCCACCAAAGAGGCCCAGTCCATTTGCTGGAAGTCCACCTTAAAACCTGCGGCTTCGAGTTGTTGCTTGGCCACCAACGGGATCTTGGCGATCGAGGCCAAGTCGGTCGGGCGCATCAAGAGCACGGGGGTGTTGTCGTAACCCGCTTCTTTCAGCATTTCGCGGGCTTTGGCCGCGTTGGCGACGCCCGTGAAATAACCGGTGTTTTCATCGGCATACATCGTGCCGCAAGGGAAAATGCTTCGGCAAACTTTCTGCAACTCGGGAATGCCGATTTGCGTGTTGAGAACGGCCTGCTGACCCATGGCCACCATGGCCGCTTGGCGAATCTTGGGGTTGTCAAAAGGCTTATGCAAGTGGTTGAAGCGCATGATGAACTGCAAGCCCGCTGGCGAGAAGTCATCGACCTTCAGACCCTCGGTCTTCTTCAGGGTTTCGTACTGCTCAAAACTGGGCTGCTCGACCATGTCCACTTCACCCGCCTTGATGGCGTTGAACTGGGTTTGCGGATCGCGGATGATGACCCACTCCACACGGTCAAAGTTGACCGGGCGGCCACCGGCCATGCCGCTGGGCGCTTCGGTGCGCGACCTGTATTTGGTGTTGCGTGTGTACACCACGAGGGCACCGGGCTTGAATTCATCGGCTTTGAAGATGAAGGGCCCCGAACCAATGTGCTCCTTGATTTGCTCAGCACCTGGGGTGGCCGCAATGCGAGCGGGCATGATGAACGGCACGTTGGACGAGGCCTTGCCCAAGGCATCGATCACGATGCCGCTGGGCTCCTTGAGGACCATTCTGAAGGTGTTGGCATCGGGTGTTTCGTAGCGGTCGATGAAGGTGTTCAGGATGCCGCCCATGGCGTCTCGGCTGGCCCACCGCTTGAGTGAGGCCACCACGTCTTCGCTGGTCACTGGCTTGCCGTCATGGAACTCCAGACCGCTGCGCAGCTTGAAGGTCCAGGTCTTGCGGTCGGTCGAGGTGGTGTAGGTGTCCACCATCTGGGGCTTGATGTTGCCCTGCGCGTCTTCAGAGAACAGCGTGTCGTAAATCATGTACGCATGGTTGCGCGTCACGTAGGCGGTGGTCCAGATCGGGTCGAGCACCGCCAGGTTGGCGTGCGGCACAAAGCGGAACACTTTGTTGTCTTGCGCTTGGGCTTGGGCAGCCAAGGGGGCCAGCATGCTCAAACCCAACAAGCTGGTGGCGGCAAACATTACACGTCTCTTCATGATCAGATCTCCAAAATAGGAACAGTTGAAAAATCATGATGACAGCTTTCAAAACGAACAAGCGTCACCTTTGCGCGAAACGGAGTCGGGGTTTTCACCAGTGGCTGATCGCCCTTCGAACGCTTTCATAATACAAATAAACCCGAGAGCATCACCACATGGTCAACCCTGATACGTCCGCACTGAATTTGTCCCGCGCCATCCACCTCAAGCAGGTGTCGTGCCAGGAAGTCATGCAGTCCACACTCGAACGCATTGCGCGACTGAATCCGCAGTCCAATGCCATCGTCAGCCTGCAAGAACCCGAACTTTTGATGGCACAAGCGCGTGAGCGCGATGCGCAACTCGCACGCGGCGAATCGATGGGCTGGATGCACGGCATGCCCCAAGCCATCAAAGATTTGGCCAATGCCCAAGGCCTGCGCACCACTTTGGGCAGCCCGCTGATGAAAGACTTTGTGGCCCCTGAAGATGGCCTCATGGTCCAACGTATCAAAGCGGCGGGCGCTATCGTGATCGGCAAGACCAACACGCCTGAATTCGGCTTGGGCTCGCACACCTTCAACGAAGTGTTTGGCCCCACCCGCAACGCATGGGATCCGAGCAAAACGGCCGGCGGCAGCAGCGGCGGCGCGGCCGTGGCACTGGCGCAACGCCTGCTGCCGGTGGCCGACGGCTCGGACTTCATGGGCAGTTTGCGCAACCCCGCGGGCTGGAACCATGTGTTCGGCCTGCGCCCCTCGCAAGGCCGTGTGCCCATGTCGCCCGCGCAAGACGTGTTCATCGCCCAACTGGCCACCGAAGGCCCCATGGCCCGGCATGTGGCCGACTTGGCCCTGCTGCTGTCAACCCAAGCGGGGGCACACCCTTCAAGCCCCTTGAGCCTGACCGGTGACCCGGCCGTGTTTGCGGGGTCCTTGGACAGCGACCCCAAAGGCCAGCGCATTGGGTGGCTGGGCAACCTGCAGGGCTATTTGCCTATGGAGGACGGCATTCTCGAAGTTTGCCAATCGGCGCTGAAAAGCTTTTCGGGCATGGGCTGTGCGGTGGAAGACGCCCGGCTGGGCGTGCCGCCTGAGCAAATCTGGCAAGCCTGGTTGGTCTGGCGGCAGGCTTTGGTGGGGCCGCGCATCGCGCCTTTCCTGATCAACCCGGCCAACCGGACGCACATCAAAGCCGAGGCGCTGTGGGAGCACGACCAGTCACTCAACCTGACGGGGGCCCAACTGATGGCCGCCAGCGCCAGCCGCACGCGTTTTTACCTGAGCATGCTGGCCTTGTTCGAAAAATTCGACGTGTTGGCCATTCCGGTGGCCCAGGTCTGGCCCTTTGATGTGTCGATGCGCTGGCCACAAAACATTGCGGGCAATAGCATGGACACTTACCACCGCTGGATGGAGGTCGTGATTTACGCCACCTTTGCGGGTTTGCCCTCGATCAGCGTGCCTGCAGGCTTTGGGGCGAACGGCTTGCCCATGGGCCTGGCGCTGATCGGCAAACCGCAGGGCGACATGGACTTGTTGAAACTGGCCCACGCCTACGAGATGGCGAACCTGGAGATGATCAATCAGCGGCCGCCAGGCGTTTGAATGCATGGACCCCGGGACTTCACCCGGGGTGTCAACGCCGACTCAAAAAACGCCCCTCAGTTTTGCTGCCAAGGCAGGCCGCGATAGCGCCACCCACCCTTGAGACCCCGGTGCGCTTGCGCGTCCGGGTCGCCCTCAAAGCCTTCGAGGATGTTGTAGGCCTGCAGGCCCAATTCGGTGGCGCGTTGGGCCGCAGCGATCGATCGCACACCACTGCGGCACAGCAGCAACAACTTTTTTCCGCCTGAGCCCAGCGCTTGCATGCCCGCATCAAATTCGGGGTTCATCGCCATGCCGGGCCATTGTTTCCAGGCCAGGGCGTGCGCGCCGGGCACAAAGCCCACCCAGGCACGCTCAGCGTCGCTGCGCACATCGACCAACTCGGCCTCGCCCGACTGCACCCAAGTCCACGCCTGCTCGGGCGACACATTGCCGGCATAACCGTTGGCAGCGACGGGATGGGGGTAAGCGGATGAGGTCATGGCGTGTGGTCCTGGTTGAGTGCATCAATTGGGTTTGAATCATAGCTTTTTGCACCCCAGCCCTGCATCGCACGGCTGTCAGTGACAGGACAGGCTGCAGCGGCTAAGATGCGGGTTTTGGTTGACGTTTACGTCAACGTCAAAGCCCGAGTCAAAAACCGCTTGCTACCGGAGTCGCCCCATGACCGATCTGTCCGCCGAATTCAAAGCCCTGGCCGAATACCGCCCCACCCACAAGGTGCGTTTTGTCACCGCCGCTTCTCTGTTTGACGGCCACGACGCCGCCATCAACATCATGCGCCGCATCTTGCAGAGCATGGGTGCCGAAGTCATCCACCTGGGCCACAACCGCTCGGTGGACGAGGTGGTGACCGCCGCGCTGCAAGAAGATGCGCAGGGCATCGCGATCAGTTCTTATCAGGGTGGGCACAACGAATATTTCAGCTACATGGTGGACCTGCTCAAAGCACGCGGCGGCGAGCACATCCAGGTGTTTGGCGGCGGCGGCGGCGTGATCGTCCCGTCAGAAATACGGGCACTGGCGGCCCAAGGCGTGCGCATTTTCAGCCCCGAAGACGGCCAAAAAATGGGCTTGGCCGGGATGATCGGCGAGATGGTCATGCGCTGCGACAAAGACGTGAGCCCCCTGGCCCCCAAAGACGTGGCCGCGATTCAGGGACACAGTGAAATGAACTGGCGCGCTTTGGCCCAACTGATCACCGCGCTGGAAAATGACAAAGCCGATGCCAGTGTGGTCAAGGCTGTACGCGAACAAGCCGCGCAAAAGAAAGTGCCTGTGTTGGGCATCACCGGCACGGGCGGTGCGGGCAAGTCGTCACTCACCGACGAGCTGATCCGCCGTCTGCGTCTGGACCAGGGCGACGCGTTGCGCGTGGCCGTGATCTCGATCGACCCCTCGCGCCGCAAGAGCGGTGGCGCCTTGTTGGGCGACCGCATCCGCATGAACGCCATTTCGCCTTGGTCACAAGGCCCGCGCGTGTTCATGCGCTCGCTGGCCACGCGTGACTTTGGCAGTGAAATTTCAGCCGCTCTGCCCGACGTGGTAGCCGCCTGCAAGGTGGCGGGCTTTGACTTGATCGTGGTCGAGACCTCGGGCATTGGCCAGGGCGACGCCGCCATCGTGCCGCATGTGGACGTGCCCATGTACGTGATGACGCCCGAATTTGGCGCGGCCAGCCAGCTCGAGAAGATTGACATGCTGGACTTTGCCGAGTTCGTGGCCATCAACAAATTTGACCGAAAGGGATCATCGGACGCTCTGCGCGATGTGGCCAAACAAGTGCAGCGCAACAAAGAAGCCTGGACCGTGCCGACCGAGCAAATGCCGGTGTTTGGCACCATGGCGGCGCGCTTCAACGACGATGGCGTGACCGCGCTGTACCAAGCGCTCAAAGCCCGACTGGCCGAACTGGGCATGAAGACGACCGAAGGCCGTTTGCCCTTGGTCAGCGTGCGCTACAGCACCCACCAGAACCCAGTGGTTCCCGGGGCTCGCACACGCTATCTGGCCGAGATCAGCGACACGGTGCGTGGCTACAAAAAGCGCGCCATCGATCAATCGCGACTGGCCCGCGAGATTCAGCAACTGCGCGCTGCCGCCCGCATGCTCGAAGTCGGCAAATCCGGTCGCGCCAAGGCCGCCGAAGCTGCGATAGACCTGGCCGTGAGCCGCGAGCAAACGCAAGACCCCACCGCACGCAAGCTGTTGGCCCAGTGGCCCGACATGCAAAAAGCCTATGCGGGTGACGAATACGTGGTAAAGATCCGCGACAAAGAAATTCGCACCGCGCTCACGACCAAATCGCTGTCCGGCACGACCATCCGCAAGGTGGCTCTGCCCCAATACGAAGACAACGGCGAAATCCTCAAGTGGCTGATGCTGGACAACGTGCCCGGCAGCTACCCCTACACAGCTGGCACCTTTGCCTTCAAGCGCGAGGGCGAAGACCCGACCCGCATGTTCGCGGGCGAAGGCGACCCGTTCCGAACCAACCGCCGCTTCAAGTTGGTGAGCGAAGGCTTGCCGGCCAAGCGCTTGTCCACCGCGTTCGACTCGGTCACGCTGTACGGCAACGACCCCGACCTGCGCCCGGACATCTACGGCAAGATCGGCAACTCAGGCGTGAATGTGGCCACGCTCGACGACATGAAGGTGCTGTACTCGGGCTTTGACCTGTGCAACCCCACCACCTCGGTGTCGATGACGATCAACGGCCCCGCGCCGTCCATTCTCGCCATGTTCATGAACACGGCCATCGACCAGAACATCGACAAGTTCAAGACTGAGAACGGCTGCGAACCCACCGAGACCGAAGCCGCCAAAATCAAGGCCTGGGTCTTGGCCAATGTGCGCGGCACGGTGCAGGCCGACATCTTGAAAGAGGACCAGGGCCAAAACACCTGCATCTTTTCGACCGAGTTTTCGCTCAAAGTGATGGGTGATGTGGCGCAGTATTTTGTGCACCACGACGTGCGCAACTTCTACTCGGTGTCCATCTCGGGTTACCACATCGCCGAAGCCGGGGCCAACCCGATCAGCCAGCTGGCCTTCACGCTGTCCAACGGTTTCACCTTTGTGGAAGCCTACTTGGCGCGCGGCATGCACATCGACGACTTCGCGCCCAACTTGTCGTTCTTTTTCAGCAACGGCATGGACCCCGAGTACACCGTCATGGGCCGTGTGGCACGCCGAATCTGGGCGGTGGCGATGAAAGAGAAGTACGGCGCCAACGAGCGCAGCCAGAAGCTCAAGTACCACATCCAGACTTCTGGCCGTTCGCTGCACGCACAAGAGATCCAGTTCAACGACATCCGCACCACGCTGCAAGCGCTGATCGCGATCTACGACAACTGCAACAGCCTGCACACCAACGCGTTTGACGAAGCCATCACCACGCCCACCGAAGACTCGGTGCGCCGCGCCATGGCGATCCAGATGATCATCAATCGCGAGTGGGGCTTGGCCAAAAACGAGAACCCGAGCCAAGGTGCCTTCATCATCGAAGAGCTGACCGAGTTGCTGGAAGAAGCCGTGCTGGCCGAGTTCGAAAAAATCGCCGAACGCGGCGGCGTGCTGGGCGCGATGGAAACCGGCTACCAGCGCGGCAAGATTCAAGACGAATCCATGCACTACGAGATGCTCAAGCACACCGGCGAGCTGCCCATCATCGGCGTGAACACCTTCCGCAACCCCAAGGGCGACGCAGTCATGGAAACCCTGGAACTGGCCCGATCGACCGAAGAAGAAAAGCAGAGCCAGCTCAAGCGCTTGCAGGACTTCCACGCCCTGCACGCCAGTGAGTCGCCCGCAATGCTCAAACGCTTGCAAAAGGCCGTGATCGACAACGGCAACGTGTTCGAGGTGCTGATGGACGCGGTGCGGGTCTGCTCACTCGGCCAAATCACCAACGCCTTGTTCGAGGTGGGTGGTCAGTACCGACGCAACATGTGAACCTCAGAAGTTCACCCGATCCCCGCCCTTGAGCGCCAGCATGCTGCGGGCCTCATCGGGTGTGGCGATCTCCAGGTTCAAGGCTTCGAGCACGGTGCGGATGCGCTGGACCTGCTGAGCACTGGACTCGGCCAATTTTCCTGGGCCAATCCACAGCGAGTCTTCCAGCCCCACCCGCACGTTCGAGCCCATGGCCGCACCAATGCTGGCCAACGCGATCTGGCCTTTACCAGCCCCCAAAATCGACCACTGGTAATCGCTGCCAAACAGGCGGTCGGCCGTGCGGCGCATGTGCATCAGGTCTTCGGGGTGCGGGCCGATGCCACCCAAAATGCCGAACACCGATTGCACGAACAAAGGCCCCGTGACCAGCCCCCGGTCACGAAAGTGCGCCAAGTTGTACAGGTGGCTGATGTCGTAGCACTCGAACTCAAAGCGGGTGCCGTTTTCGGTGCCTAGGCGCAAGATGGTCTCGATGTCGTTGTAGGTGTTTTTGAACACCAGATCGCGGCTTTTTTCCAAGTGCTCGCGCTCCCACTCGTGCTCAAAATTTTTGAAGCGGTCGAGCATGGGGAACAAGCCGAAATTCATCGAACCCATGTTGAGCGAAGCCACCTCGGGCTTGAAGGTCAGCGCTGGCTGCATGCGCTCATGCACCGTCATGTGCGGGCTACCGCCTGTGGTCAAGTTGATCACAGCATTGGTGTTGGCTTTGATCTTTTGCAAAAACGGCACAAAAAACGCCGGGTCTTGCGTGGGGCGGCCATCGGCCGGGTCACGGGCATGCAGGTGCAAGATGGCAGCACCCGCCTCTGCGGCGGCAATCGCCGCGTCGGCAATCTCGTCGGCGGTCACCGGCAAATGAGGTGACATGCTGGGGGTGTGGATGGCCCCGGTGGGGGCACAGGTGATGATGACTTTGCGGGCTTGACGCATAAATAGGCTCCTGAAAGGGCTGCCCCGACAGAGCAGGGATATGCCGCGCAGCTTGCACGACCCGAGGCCCTTGCGTGGTCACCTAGGCAACACCCCCACCCGAGCTTGAAATGAGGTCAGACAAACGACATGGACATGCCGCAAAATGTCCAGACTTGAGCCCCTCAGATCGCCCGTCCAGGAATCTCCATGCAGCACCTGCCGCCTTTCATTGCCCCTTCCGAGCACCACGATGCCGACAGCGCCTTGGCGCAAATACAGCACATCTACCAACACAGCGTGAACCACCTGCGCCAAGCCATGCACGACTTTGTGGCGGGCTCAGAAATACCCGACACTCGGGTGCGGGCGTTTTACCCTTTTGTGCGAGTACAGGTCACCAGTACCAGCCGCAAAAGCGCGGGGCTGGACAGCCGCTTGAGCTACGGTTTTGTGGCCGATCCGGGCCGCTTTGAAACCACCCTGACCCGACCGGACCTGTTTGCGTATTACATCCGCCAGCAGTTGACTCTGCTGCTGCAAAACCACGGCGTCAGCCTGCAGGTGGGCACCAGCAACCAGCCGATTCCGATCCACTTTTCTTTCGCCGACGACGAGCACATGGAAGGCAGCCTGAGCCGAGACCGCCAGGCCCTGATGCGCGAGGTGTTTGACCTGCCGGACCTGGCCGCCATGGACGACGGTATCGCCAACGGCACACACGAGCCTGCAGCCGCCGAAGCGCGGCCGCTGTCGCTGTTCACAGCGCCCCGCATCGATTACTCGCTGCAACGCCTGCGCCACTACACCGGTACCTCGCCGCGCTGGTTTCAAAACTATGTGTTGTTCACCAATTACCAGTTTTACATCGACGAGTTCATCGCCCTGGGTCGCGCAGAGATGCAAAATCCGGACAGCGAATACGTTGCCTTTGTCGAGCCCGGCAACATGGTCACGCGCCGTGTGGGCCTGGCACCTGAGGACGTGGACGCGCTGGGCCAAACACCTCCGCGACTGCCGCAAATGCCAGGCTACCACCTGGTGCGCAAAGGCCACAGCGGAATCACCATGGTCAACATCGGCGTGGGGCCCGCCAACGCCAAGACCATCACCGACCACATCGCCGTGCTGCGCCCGCACGCCTGGCTGATGCTGGGTCACTGCGCGGGCCTGCGCACCACGCAGCAACTGGGCGACTACGTACTGGCCCACGCCTATGTGCGCGAAGACCATGTGCTGGACGAAGAGTTGCCGCTATGGGTGCCGATCCCGGCTCTGGCTGAGGTGCAGGTAGCGCTGGAACGTGCCGTGTCCGAGGTCACCGGTTGTCATGGTGCAGACCTCAAACGCCTGATGCGCACCGGCACCGTGGCCAGCACCGACAACCGCAACTGGGAGCTGCTGCCGGACAACAAACCGCAGCGGCGTTTCAGCCAAAGCCGCGCCGTGGCGCTCGATATGGAAAGCGCCACCATTGCCGCCAACGGCTTCCGATTCCGGGTGCCCTACGGTACGCTGCTGTGCGTAAGCGACAAGCCGCTGCACGGCGAGATCAAGCTGCCGGGCATGGCCAACCACTTTTACCGCGAGCGCGTCAACCAGCACCTGCAAATCGGCATCCGCGCCGTGACTTTGCTGCGCGACGCAGGTCCCGAGCAACTGCACAGCCGCAAGCTGCGCAGCTTTGCCGAGGTGGCGTTTCAATAAGACGCTCCGGCGTCACGGTTTTCACCTTTTTTGTGACACAGTCCTGCCATGCATATTCTTTTCATTGCCGACCCCCTCGAGTCCTTCAGGATTTACAAGGACACCACGTTTTCGATGATGCGCGAAGCGCAAAAGCGTGGGCACCAAGTCGTGGCCAGCCACATGACCGATGTGCGCTGGCAGCAAGGCGAAGCCGTGTCGGCCCAGGTGCGCGACATCACGCTCACTGGACAAGCCGACACCTGGTTCACCCAAACTGCCAAGCGTCGAGCGTCTCTGAAAGATTTTGACGCCGTCATCATGCGCACCGACCCGCCTTTTGACAGCGAATACTTTTACGCCACCCACCTGCTGAGCCAGGCCGAGCGCGAAGGCGCCAAGGTCTTCAACAGCCCAGCCGCGCTGCGCAACCATCCCGAAAAGCTGGCTATTCTGGAGTTTCCGCAGTTCATCGCGCCCACTTTGGTCACCCGCAGCGAAGCCGACATCCGCGCCTTCCATGCCGAGCACGGCACCAGCATCTTGAAACCGCTGGACGGCATGGGCGGCACAGGCATCTTCAAGGTGGGTGCCGATGGCCTGAATTTGGGTGTGATCATCGAAACACTCAACCGGGGTGGCGCGCAAACCGTGATGGTGCAAAAGTTCTTGCCCGGTATCGCTCAAGGCGACAAGCGCGTGCTCTTGATCGGTGGCAAGCCCGTGCCGTTTTGTCTGGCGCGTATTCCTCAAGGTGGCGAGGTGCGTGGCAACCTGGCAGCGGGCGGCAAGGGCGTGGCCCAACCGATCTCGGCGCGCGACCGCGAAATCGCCGAAGCCCTGGGCCCCATCTTGATGGCACGCGGCCTGATGCTGGTGGGCCTGGACATCATTGGCGACAGCCTGACTGAGATCAACGTGACCAGCCCCACCTGCTTTCAGGAAATCACCGACCAGATGGGGTGTGATGTGGCCGCGCTGTTCATGGATGCGGTGGAGGCGGCGCTTTAAGGCCAAAGGGCTGGCCGACAAGGCCCCTCACTTCACGCCCGTGACGACGGCCTCCTGAATGCAGCGCAGGGGTGGTGCGTCAGTCAGCACCAAATTCATGCGCATGACTTGGTCACTGACCGTCATCTTTGAAATCACGACGCTGCCTGCGCTGCCCTCCTCGCACTTAAAAGTACCGACACCCGAGACCTGCCCACCCGCTTGGCTGGCTTTGAAGGCGATATCGCAACTGCCTGTCTGCAACACATAGGCATTGGCTGACGTCTGTTTGACGATGCGCATCGTGCCATGGTCGATTGTGTTTTTGATGAAGCCCGGGTAGTCACAACCAATGTAAGTGTTCTTATTTACAAAATCCCAAGTACCCGTGATGTCCGTCGTGGCATACGTGAAGCGCTCCAATGCCATCGAGCCTTCCTTACCGTCAAAGCTGTAATTGAATTGGGCATGGGTATCAGAGCCAAAAGTGATGCTGGCCTCTCCGACAAGGGTTTGCTTGACTTGCGAGGCTGAATACCCCGGCCCCGGCGCAGGGCCTGTGCCTCTGTACAAACCGGCTTTCAACACGGTGCCATTCAAAGGCCCTGCCATGGTGAGGTAGCTGGCTTTACCGTCCTCACCATAGTTGTACCAATCCACCACCACGGTATTGCCCTGGTGACCCACATTGAAGCCCATGCCACTTTGCTGGGGGTCCCACCACCAATCCTGGTAGTTGCCAGCATGTGACAGCGCGCTGAAAAGCGCCAAGCAAGTACTTGTCAGAATTTGCCAAATTTTCAATCTCATTTTCTTTCTCACTTTGTGTCATGTCAGGGTGAATTCAGTTCACCGTCTGTGAACGTGTAAACACGTCCAGCGGTCAAGGCAGTCCAAGATTCGTCGGTGGTCAAGGGCTCAGTCACCACAATGACCACGCGGTCAGTCTCGCGGGTGCACTCGGCAAAGTTCATGCTCAGGTCTTCGTCGCTCAGCGTGGCGCGGGTAAAAGGGTGCCTGCGCAGCACGTAGTGCAAATGGGTGCTGGCATGCGCCCAAAGCGCTTGGCCGTTGGACAGCAAAAAGTTGAACGTGCCATGCCTGGCAATCTGCGGCACCAGCTCGCGCAGGGTGCAGCTGAGTTCGTTCACGCTGGGCACGCTGGCGTGCGACTTGGCCAGCTCTTGCATGAGCCAGCAAAATGCCCGCTCGCTGTCGGTCTGCCCCACAGGTTTGAAATTGCCGTGCAGGCGCGGCGCATAGTCAACCAAGTTGCCGTTGTGCGCGAACACCCAGTAGCGCCCCCACAGCTCACGAACAAAGGGGTGGCAGTTTTCCAGGCTCACCTCGCCCTGCGTGGCTTTGCGGATATGGGCAATCACGTTTTGGCTTTTGATCGGGTAGCGGCGGATCAGCTCGGCAATCGGCGAGCTGCTGGCGCTTTGGTGGTCCACAAAGTGGCGCACGCCCTGTCCTTCAAAAAAGGCAATGCCCCAGCCGTCCCCGTGATGATCGGTGTGACCGCCGCGCTGGGCAAAGCCGCTGAAGCTGAAGGTCACATCGGTGGGGGTGTTGGCGTTCATACCGAGCAGTTGGCACATGGGTCAATCCTTGACGGTTGCGGCTACAGGCTCGGCCATTTTCCAGGCCGCAAGCAAAGCCAGCGCGGTCATGGTGGCCAGAAAAACAAAGGTCTCATTGAAGGCGCGCAAATCGGCGCTTGCCGGATGGCTTGACGCATGGGCGTACACCTCCAAACGCCACTCCAACACGATGGCGCAAATGCTCACGCCCGCCGCGCCGCCCAGCATGCGCACAAAGCCAATCACGCTGGAAGCCTGTGGGATCAAGTCCTTGGGCAAGCCGCGCAAAGCCCCCAGGTTGAGCGAAGGCAAGATGAAGCCCAGACCAATGCGCCCGAGTATGACCAAAATCCAGAGCAAGGCCAAGCCCGCCGCCGGGTGGACCAAGGGCATGAGCGCAAACGACAGCGCCAACAAGGCCAGGCCCCAACTCACCCAATGGGCGGGCGGCATGCGGTGCGACAAACGCCCCACCGCCGCGATGGTCAAGGCCAGCAGAATGCCAGCGGGCAACAAGGCCACACCAATGTAAGACGGCGACAACCCCAGGCCCATTTGCATGTAAACCGGCAACAAATACGTGGAGCCAAACAACGCGATACCGTAGGTGAAAGAGACCAGTGCCCCCATGGCGAAATGGCGGTGGCCAAACACCTGCAGGTTCATGAGCGGGCCACGCCGGACTTGGCGGGCCTGGCGCAAGGACTTGGCTTTTCGGCTCGAAGAGGCAGTGCGCACGCGTCGGCGGGGCTTCAGCAAATGCCGCTGCCAAACGACAAACACCGCCATGCCCAAGCCGGCCATCGCCAGCAGCACGAAGGCCACTGTTGCGTCATCGCCACGCAACTGCACCAGTCCGTTGAGCAGCATCAAGGTGGAGGCGCTGGCCAGCGCCAGCCCGATCCAGTCCAGCCCCGGGCTGTCAGCATCGGCCTGCACACCGCCCGGGGCCGAAGTGGGCACGTAGCGGCGCGACAGCCACAGCGCCACCATAGCCAGCGGCACCACCATGAAAAAAATCGAGCGCCAGCCGAACACATCGACCAGCACCCCGCCAATGCTAGGACCAATGGCCGGGGCCATCACCACACCCACACCGAACAAGCCACTGGCGCGGCCCTGCTCTTCTGACGCAAAAGCACGCAAGATGATGATGGCCGGAATAGGCTGCACCACACCCGCAGCCAAGCCTTCGGCCACACGTGCGGCCATGACCAGCGGGAAATCGTTGGCCAAGCCGCCCACCACCCCGCCGCCCAGCAGCAACCACATGCACACCTCGTACACCCGGCGGTAACCGTAACGCGACAGCAGCCAGGGGGTGGTGAGCATGGACACGGTCATGGCCACCATGAAGCCTGAGGTGACCCACTGCACCCGGCTTTGCCCCAGTGTGAAGTGCTGGCTCATGTCGGGAATCGCCACGTTCAAGATAGTGGACGACATCACCGCCGCCATGGAGCCGAGCATCACCGACAGCAGCAACAACCAGCGGTGCCGCTCGCCATAACTCGCTTGCAGGGCCTGCAAGCTGTGCGCGTCTTGGGCCTGGGTCATGCGCGCTCCGTCTGCAGGGAGTCTTGCGATGGTTCAAGACTTGGGGTGTGCGATGCGGCCACACAGGCCGCACAGATGCAGGCCTTGTTGCGCGCCGCCTCAGGCACCTGTTTCAATAAATCGGCGCTGAACTGCACCAACGTGCACCAGCAAGGGCCGGATACCACCCGGCCCGGCGTCGCCATGCCGCAGGCGTTGGGCTGGCCACACATGGGACAGCGGCAAGGGTCCAGTGTGGTTAAGGGCTGGGTCATGGGATCACACACTCAGTCCTTGCCCTGACGGTGCTGCTGCTCATCGCGCCACAGGCGAATGGCCAACACCACCAGGGGCGTGGTATGCAGGAAAAAGTCAAACATATCGATGGGTTTGCTCAAGCTGCCGTTCAAAAGCAAGCGCCATTTTTCGGTCAAGTGCGGCTCGGGCACAAAGGGGGCTCCAGCCAAGTAAATGGCCACGACCACCAACAACCATTTGGGTATCCGGACAATCCAGCGCATCGCGCCCTCCTAAAACCCCATTCTCAGGCATGCCCGGCACAGCAGCGCAAGACACACAGCAAAACGGCTCCCGAAGGAGCCGCTTCTTCAAGTGTCAGACCGCGTCCGACGCCAGCATGTTCAGGCCGCCTTGACCTTCAAGCGCCAAGCGTGCAGCAGCGGCTCGGTGTAGCCGCTGGGCTGGGCCTTGCCTTTGAACACCAGATCGCAAGCCGCTTGGTAAGCCGCCGACTTGTCGAAGTTGCCGGCCATGGGCTGGTAAGCCGCGTCGCCCGCGTTTTGCGCGTCCACCACAGCGGCCATGCGCTCCATGGTGGCTTGCACTTGGGCTTCAGTCACCACGCCGTGCTGCATCCAGTTGGCCATGTGTTGGCTGCTGATGCGCAAGGTGGCGCGGTCTTCCATCAGGCCCACGCCGTTGATGTCGGGCACTTTGGAGCAGCCCACACCTTGGTCAACCCAGCGCACCACATAACCCAAGATGCCTTGGGCGTTGTTGTCGAGTTCTTTTTGCTTGTCTTCTTCAGACCAGTTAGCGGCGTCTTGGGCGACCACAGGGAACTGCAACAAAGCGTTGAGCGTGTCTTCGCGCAGTTGTTTCGGGTCTTGCTTGGCCACCGCCTTTTCCATCTGTTTTTGCAGCGCAGGCACGTCCACCTGGTGGTAGTGCATGGCATGCAGTGTGGCAGCGGTGGGGCTGGGCACCCAGGCGGTGTTGGCACCGGCCATGGGGTGGCCAATTTTGGCTTTCAGCATGTCGGCCATCAGGTCGGGCATGGCCCACATGCCTTTGCCGATCTGAGCACGACCACGCAAGCCGCAGGCCAGGCCCACGTTGACGTTGTTCTTTTCGTAAGCACCCAACCAGGTGCTGTTCTTGATGTCGCCCTTGCGCATGACGGGACCGGCCAACATGCAGGTGTGCATTTCGTCGCCGGTGCGGTCCAGGAAGCCGGTGTTGATGAAAGCCACGCGGCTCTTGGCGGCGGCGATGCAGGCTTTGAGGTTGGCGCTGGTGCGGCGCTCTTCGTCCATGATGCCCAGCTTGACGGTGGAAGGCTTCATGCCGATGACTTTTTCCACACGGCCAAACAACTCGTCGGCGAACGCGACTTCGGCCGGGCCGTGCATTTTGGGCTTAACGATGTAGACGCTGCCCGTGCGGCTGTTGCGCAGGGGGTGCGAAGACTTTTTCTGCAAGTCGACCAAGGCGCAGGTCACGGTGATCATGGCGTCCAGAATGCCTTCGGGGATCTCTTTCGTGCTGCCGTCGGCAGCTTGGTAAAGGATGGCGGGGTTGGTCATCAGGTGACCGACGTTGCGCACAAACATGAGCGAGCGGCCGTGCAACTTGACGGTGCCTTTGCCAGCAGGCTTGGTGTACTCGCGGTCGCCGTTCATGGTGCGGGTGAACGTCTTGCCGCCCTTTTGCACTTCTTCGCTCAGGGTGCCTTGCAAGATGCCCAGCCAGTTGGCATAGGCCAGCACCTTGTCATCGGCGTCCACTGCTGCGACCGAGTCTTCGAGGTCGAGGATGGTGGACAACGCGCTTTCAGCGATCAGATCGGACACGCCAGCCGGGTCGGTTTGGCCGATGGGGGTGGACTTGTTGATTTGCAGATCGAGGTGGATGCCGTTGTGCACGAACAGCACGGAGGCTGGAGCCTTGGCGTCACCTGTGTAGCCCACGAATTGCTTGTCATTCGCCAAGCTTGTGTTTTTGCCATTGGCCAAGGTGACCACCAGCTTGCCCGATTTCACGGCGTAGCCCTTGCTGCCCACATGCGAGCCAGTCTTCAGAGGTGCGCAGCGATCGAGCACGTTGCGGCAGTAGTCGATGACTTTGGCGCCGCGCTGGGGGTTGTAGCCCGAGCCTTTTTCGCAACCGTCGGCCTCGCTGATCGCATCGGTGCCGTACAGCGCGTCATACAAACTGCCCCAACGGGCGTTGGCCGCGTTCAGGGCGTAACGGGCGTTCAGGATCGGCACGACCAACTGAGGGCCAGCCAACTTGGCCAGTTCAGCGTCCACGTTGGCGGTGGTGGCTTGGGCGTTGCGCGGCTCGGGCACCAGGTAGCCGATTTGACTCAGATATTTGCGGTAGGCCTTCATGGCCTTGCCTTCGGAGGACTTGGACTCACCTGCGATGACCGGGCCAGGGTTGGCGGTGTGCCACTCGTCCATGGCGGTCTGGATGCGGTCACGCTCGGCCAACAGGGCGATGTTTTTCGGGGCCAGATCGGCCACGATGTCGTTGAAGCCTTGCCAGAACTTGTCTTTGTCCACGCCCGTGGCGGGCAGCATCTGGTCGTTGATGAAACTCAGCAGCGGGTTGGCCACTTGCAGGTTGTGAATCGCGGTGCGTGGAGTCATAAAAACCTCTGGGGTCAAGTCAAAAAAATGTGAGGAGCCTCTGCTCAAAGCAAACAAGTTGCGATGTGGCCCATAAGATCAAAGACTTTATTCTAAATTTAGACGCCGATAAACCCGCCGGATCTTCATAGACCCATGACTTTTTTAGCACGAATGCAGACTGGGAGTTTGGGGTGCACGCCAGGCGACCCACACAACTGGTCCAGGCCACACAACCGACAGGCGCAAGTGCGCTGCGGTTTAATTCAGGCATGACACGCCCTCACACCCCGGAGATTCTGATCAGCGAAGTTGGACCGCGCGATGGCCTGCAGTCGGTCAAGGTCACCATGCCCACCGACGACAAACTGCGCTGGATCGACGCGCTGGCAGCGGCAGGCCTGCGCGAGATTGAAGTCGCCTCCTTTGTGCCCGCCCAACTGTTACCGCAAATGGCCGACGCCGCGCAGGTGGTGCAGCACGCTCTGCGCCACGGCGGCGTGCGCATCATGGCGCTGGTGCCCAACTTGCGCGGCGCGCAGGCCGCTCTGGCTGCTGGCGCCCAAAAGCTCACCCTGCCCGTTTCGGCCAGCCCGGCCCACTCGATGGCCAATGTGCGCAAAACGCCCGAGGACATGGTCGAAGAAGTCAAGGC